>CENJ01018952.1_pt1 | contig 62090 bp, 55 predicted proteins | sample 356161 | NCBI WGS metagenome assembly CENJ01 (sample SAMEA2619531, study PRJEB7988) | marine metagenome | biome: marine biome (ENVO:00000447); feature: surface water layer (ENVO:00002042); material: "saline water (ENVO:00002010), including plankton (ENVO:xxxxxxxx)" | depth 5 m
AAAAAAAAAAATCCGACAAACAAAGGGCTGGCAATTAATTCCCTTATGCAGACACGTGGGACTGCACTGATATTGGAACTTAATGACTCAACTGATGAAGTTATTGCGCCTTTATAGTGCGTCGTTGATGTTGCTACAAGCGACGCAACAGATCGAGAGGCGAGTCACTTACCGCACTCTTGGCGTACCCAACGCCGAGTGCTCCAACCGCAACCATGCAGAAAAGCGGACCTATGCTCCACAAGGGATAATGAATGGCGGGCGGCAAATTAAAGACAAAATATTTAATGAGCGCAAGCGATGTCTCAGCCCCAATGACTGCCAAGAGTCCTGAAATCAACCCTATGGTTGCGAACTCGATGATCTGAATACCTAAAATAACTGAACGAGAACTTCCTAAAGTTCGGAGGATCGCGCTCTCATGCAGACGTTCTGACATTGAAAGTCGAACTGACGTAAACATCACTAGAACGCCGCAAACAAGGATTAAAACCGTCATTACTTCTAAACCACGAGTAACTTGGGACACAATACTGCGGATCCGTTTGATCACCTTGTCTAACTCGATGACCTGAAGAGTAGGGAAATCTCGTAAGAGTCCGTTCAATATTCCCTTCTCCTGAGACGGAATATATGCACTCGTCATATTTGTGTGAGGGAACTCTAACAAAACGTCCTTTGGAAATAAAAAATAAAAATTAGGGGTCATTTTCTGCCAATTTACACTACGAGTATTAGCCACCCTTGCCTCGAATTCTAACCCTCCAACGCTGAATGTTACCAAATCGCCAAGAGTAAGGCCAAGTTCATCGGCAACGTCAACCTCTATCGAAACAGGAATTGTCTTGTCAGCTCTTAAGTCATCATTCGCAGATACTTCTGGCCACCAGCTCCCCGACACTATCTCATTGCCCTCTGGAAGCTTGTCAGACCAACTTAAATTCAGCTCTCGTCGCAATGACTCATGATTATCGCGTTGCTCTGAAGTTAAATCCTGGCCATTGAACGCTCTAATCCTCGCACGAACCATAGAGTACCACCCAACATTCTTAAGCGAGTGGCTTGACATCAAAGATTCTACTCCTTCAAGTTCGTGCGGTGCCACATTGATAAAAAAATGATTCGGCGTATCTGCCGCCAGTTGCCACTGCCATTCATCGATCAATGAAGTTCTAATTGTCGTCATCACCATCAATAAACTAATCGCGCCTGAAAATCCCAAAACTTGCAGGAGACTCTGAGCCCTGCGCCTCCAAAGATTAGCGAATGCCAACCTCCAAACGCTGCCAAATTTTTGGGATACTGCCTTCCCAAGCATGAGTAGCGCGTAACCAAGAATAAAAGTTGCCAATGTTATAACAACAAATGTGGAAAAAATTGCTAGTGCAACCATGAGACTCGCACTGTAGTACCAAAGAAGACATCCGATGGTCACTACACCAAAGATACCCCGATAAACTAACCCCAGCGGCTTTACCTTAATATCTTTTCGTAACACAGTGAGAGCCGAAAGAGCAGGGAGATGCCATAGGGCAGGCATCATAAAGCCAGACAGACAGAGCACTCCTGTAAAAAAGCCGATCGTCCACGTCTTTACAGTGGCCGGGGGTAAATTAACGGGTAGCCAGTCAGAAATCAGCTGAAGTAAAATCTCCTGCACTATCACTCCCACCACAAGTCCAAAAGAGGATCCTGTAATACCAACTAGGATTGCATACTGTATATACAACTTGCGAATACCCGGTCCGCCAACACCCCAAGTCTTGTATAAACCAACCTGCAGTATTTCGCCTCTTGCAAACTGATGGCTGGCTAAAGCCAGCGCCACACCTGCCAATACAACACCGATACTTCCGGCCAACATGAGAAAACGATGGGCTTTTTCAATAGTATCTGATATGCCGGCTTGCGCTTTGTCTGGACTGATCCATCGCTGATGAACTGATAGCCTTGATGACACTAGATCTCGATACTTTTTCAACTGATTAGCAGCATCAACTCCCTGCGCTGCTAACAAAAGACGATATTTAACTCGGCTTCCGGGTATTAAGACACCCGCGGCAAAAACATCTTTTTCATGCATAAGAACACGAGAACCCGTCATTGAAGAAAATCCACCTGAGTCTGGCTCCTCCACCAAGATCCTCGTTACGTCGATAGAGCCTTCTCCAAAATCTATCGAATCACCTAATTGAATATCCAATAATGGAAGCAAGCGTCCATCTACCCATGCCTCTCCTACCCGGGGACTACCACCCGTAATTATTGATGGTCCATCCAAAACGAAAGCTGTGTCTGAGTGACGCAATACACCACGCAAAGGGTATGCGTTATCAACAGCTTTTATGGATGCTAAATGCATCTCGTCTTCGCTGTACACCATAGACATAAAGCTCATCATCCTTGAGGTCTGTAATCCCATCGTCGCTGCTAAATCAATCCATTCATTTGTGATCGGAGAGTTACTCTCGAGAACCAAATCAGCCGCTAGGAAGGTACTAGTTTCTGAGATGAGAGCCCTTTCTACTCGTTCCGCCAATATAGATACAGAAGTGACGACTGCAACAGCCAGCACTACAGAACTAACAACAAGTCGCAATTGCTCACCGCGCCAGCTTCGCCGGAACATTTGGAGAGTTAACATTTAATTGTCATCTCTTCAACCGATACGAATTTTGTTCCGCATTGCAGATGAAGTCGACGCGCACATCGAGCAGCCAGACTCTGCTCATGAGTAACTATAACCAAAGTGGTACCTTGTTCTTGGTTCAGCTCAAACAGTAGGTCATTTATCTTGGCTCCAGTCACGATATCAAGATTTCCGGTGGGCTCATCGGCAAACAGAATTTTCGGTTGACATGCAAATGCTCGGGCCACAGCAACTCTCTGCTGCTCACCACCAGATAGCTGGTTTGGGAGATGTTCAGAGCGATCCTGTAATCCAACTCTGAAAAGGAATTCTTTTGCCGTGATTAATGCATTGCTTTCAGATCGCAGCTCTAGGGGGAGAGCCACATTTTCGAGTGCAGTCAACCCGGGTAAAAGATGGAATGATTGGAAAACAAAACCAACGTAACTTGCCCTAATTGATGCTCTGGCCTCTTCACTCATGGAAGTAATCCTCTTCCCGTCAATATGAACCGAGCCAGTAGATGGAAGATCCAATCCCGCCAATATTCCCAATAGCGTTGACTTTCCGGAACCTGATGGACCAATAATCGCCAAGCTTTCTCCCCTTGAAACCTGGAAGCTGAGTGAGTTTAGTATGGTAAGTTGATCCTGTAAAACTTGGACTTTTTTACTTAGATTATTGACCTTTATCATAACTAATTCCCAATCTCTCCAGTTTTCTGGTAAGTTCTAACAAACAAATATAAAGGAGAATACGCTGAGACATTATAGTACGATTACAGTCATTATTTGTTGCTTTGTTTTTTTTAGCCCTCAGATTCAAGCTGCTAAGCTTCTCATACTTGGGGACAGCTTGAGCTCTTCCTATGGTTTTGAAGAACAAAGTGGCTGGGTAAGCCTTCTTGCAAATCATTTTAGACCAAATCATGAAATTATTAATGCAAGTATAAGCGGTGATACAACTGGCAACGGTTTGTTTAGGTTACCTCAACTTTTAAATAAATTTTCTCCGACCCATGTACTAATAGAACTTGGCGCAAATGACGGCCTTCGCGGTTATCCTCTTTATCTAATTGAAGGAAACATCGAAAAAATGATTGAAATCTGTCGATCTAAGGCTGCAAAACCTATCCTTTTTGGTATGCGCATTCCGGGGAACTATGGCACTCGTTATACAGAGGGCTTTGCGAATATATATACTAAAATCGCCACAAAGAAAGGTGTCGACCTGCTTAATTTTGATTTCTATGAAATAGCAACGACACAATCGCTCATTCAAAGTGATGGATTGCATCCCACGGCGAAAGCACAACCAATTATCAAAGAAAAAGTTCAGCAGTTCTTGACTACGACCCTCGGCTTCTAGACTACACCGAAGCAGCTTTTGTTTGATGAATCGGTTGAAAGTAATCGATCAATAACTGAAGTCTTTCTATTCCTCTATACTCGTTGCGTTGGAGCCGGTAAACACAATGAAGCGCATTTATTTTGTCGTTATTCCACTCATTCACATCTACATTGAAACAAATTGCATCTAACATCGAATCTCTCTGCTCTGGGAATGAGAGCGTCATTTTAAGATATTTCTTCTTCAGGATTTGTTGCCTTTCAACGATAAAAATCCCATCAAATGTGGGTTCTGGGAACTTAGGTCCCCAGGGACCTGCTTCATCCAGCAGCATCGCAGTTTTAATGTTGATTTGTGTTATGTCTAATTCTCCATCAGTCAGACAAACATCATTAAAATCCTCGTTTTTTAACGTGGTGCCAACATACTTGCGAAGGGCAGTGAAAAGTAACTCTAACCGATCCTCACGTATGCTAAAACCCGCCGCCATTGCATGACCACCGAATTTCATTGCTAGGTCAGCATGTTTCAAAGCTACAGCGGACAGTGCGTCTCGAATGTGTAGTTTTGGAATTGAACGACATGAGCCTTTTACCTGATAGCTAGGTCCAACACTTGCAGACTCACGAGCACAAATCAAAACAGGGCGATGATATCTTTCCTTTATTCTTGAGGCCAACAATCCCAGTATGCCCTCATGCCAATCAGGCTTGTACAAACAAATTACGTTTGGTAATCGCTCAGATTGTCCCAGTTGCAAACCCTCAAGTAAATGTTGTGCTTCAACCTGCATGCCCTCCTCGAGAGCTCGTCTTTCTTGATTTAAAGTGTTAAGGTGCTTCGCCAACTCCAGTGCCGTACCGACGTCATTAGTCAAAAGACACTGAATTCCAATTGATATATCCTTTAGTCTTCCGGCTGCATTTAAGCTGGGTCCAACCTTAAATCCCAGATCAGAGGCGTTTACACCGCTTTGATTCTTCCCAGCAACTCTCAACATTGCTGAAATACCTGGACGACAGTGCCCTTCTCGAATGCGTTTTAACCCATGATGGACAAGAGTTCGATTAACCTGATCAAGAGGGACCACGTCCGCAATGGTCCCGAGTGCAACCAAGTCGAGCCAAACCGCTAAATTTGGCTCACCTATGTCCCGCGATACAAACCAATTGTTCTCCCTCAATGCAGTACGTAAAGCCAAAAGCAGATAAAAAGCAACTCCGACACCAGCTAAATTTTTGGAGGGAAACTTGCAGCCTATTTGATTTGGATTGATGATTGAGTAGGCATCGGGCAATTCTTTACCTGGAAGATGGTGGTCTGTGATAATCACATCAACGCCGTATTGAGAAGCCTTCTCAACTCCTTGGTAACTAGAAATACCGTTATCGACCGTGATAATAAGAGCAGGCTTTAGTCCAATCGCCAGATCAACAATCTCTCTGGTAAGCCCATAGCCAAACTCGAAACGATTAGGCACCAAGTATTGAACGGAAGAGAATCCCAAACTTCCTAATCCGAGAATCATTAGCGCTGTACTGGTCGCTCCGTCAGCGTCAAAATCTCCAATGATTAAGACCTTTTGTTTTAATTGAAGTGCATCAATAAGCCGCTGTACAGCAGACTCGATTCCCAACATTTTAGAGGGGTGTGGTAGATCGCAGAGTGTTTTATTAACCATCGACATATCGGTAATGCCGCGATTCGAATAAACGCGCTGAAGAACCGGATCTATATTTTTGGAAAACAGAAAGTTTGCTGCACCCCGCCGGATGATGGTTTTTTTCACTATTCGAGTCCCACGAGAGACCATTCCCTCATATTTCCCATCTCTCATTTAGTGTAGCGTATGTGTCAAGGGATATTTAAGCTCACAAAGCGCTTTGATGAATCCTTTATAGATATCCGACCCATTTTCCAATGAAATAACTAACTACTCCTAGCAAAGCTACCACTGACCAGGTAACCAAAAATAGAAGAAACCCTCTGAAAGGCTTTCTCTCAATTGTGTTGTAGCCGGTGCTAATGAACTGCTGCACCCTCTCCAGATCTTCCTGAGAAAGTTTTGGATCTTCCCGCATAATTAAACTCGCACTTATTGTCAACAATCTACACCATATTTGTACGTTACTTTTGTAGCCAACGATTAAACCTTAAATTACTTCCTACATGCCTCCAACGCACGACCTCAGACTTCATTGCGATCCGTGAGTGTCTCCGAACATGTTGGTTACAAAAACAACTTTTATTAACTAATTCTTATATTTCTGCTAAATCACTAACTCTATCCGCCATAAACTTTTGAACTTCAACCTGATTATTTTCAAGAATATGCATATGCTCAGTCCTGAGAAATAAATCATCTAAATGATCGGGTAAACACGCCGCCTCAGCGAAACCGGCCTGTTTTACCGCATCAGGAAACTTAGCAGGATGTGCCGTTGCGAGACTCACCATTGGAGTTTCTATGTCTACTCGACAACGGCGAGCTGCAGATAAACCAATTGCAGAGTGCGGATCTAGAAGGTATCCATTATTTTTATTCAAGGTACGAATCATCTCAAGCATTTCATGATTATCACACCGATAAGTTGTAAAAAGCTGTTGGATTACGAAGCGTACCTCATCAGCCAGCTTTAAAGTGCCTTTTTGCGATTCCTCCATTAATTTAACAACGAACGCTCCATCACGACCATGGACATCGAAAAGTAATCTTTCAAAATTACTAGATATCATTATATCCATGCTGGGTGCCAAGGTCTGTTTAAGTGGACGAATACTGTGATCGTTATCACTTAGGCAGCGATGAAGTATGTCATTGCTGTTTGTTGCAATTACGAGCTGCTTGATGGGAAGGCCCATTTTTGAGGCAATATATCCTGCGAAGACATCACCAAAATTACCGGTCGGAACTGAAAAGGAAATAAAATTTGACCGAACATCCAAATGCAGAGCAGCCCAAAAATAATAAACAATTTGAGCCATTATTCGAGCCCAATTGATTGAATTAACTGCCACTAGCTGAAGTTTATGCGGAAGAAATGACTGATTACGGAAGCATGCCTTAACCATATTTTGACAATCATCAAAATTCCCCTTTAGGGCAATATTAAAAACGTTAGCTGATAATACTGTTGTCATTTGCCTTCGCTGTACCTCAGACACACGCTGGTACGGGTGTAGAATAAACATTTTCATATTATCGCAATCTCGACAACCCTCTATAGCAGCCGATCCCGTGTCGCCCGAAGTTGCCCCCATAATTACTACTTTTTTATTCTTTCGCTTGAGCACGTAATTAAGTAACTGTCCCAAAAACTGCAATGCAAAATCTTTAAATGCCAAAGTGGGACCATGAAATAGCTCTAGGACCCACTCATTGTGACCAGTCTGAGTTAAAGGTGCCGTCGCGGAATGGTTGAATGAGCTGTAAGCAGTATCGATTAAATTAATAAGGTCTTCTTCTGGTATGCAGTCCCCAATAAACGGTTGCATTACTTCAAAGGCTAATTGTTTGTAGGACAATTTCTTCCAAGCTTCTATGTCAGAAATACTGAACCTTGGGATGCTGTTTGGAACATAAAGCCCTCCGTCAGGAGCAAGCCCCGTTAATATTACTTCGTCGAAATTCTTGGGTTGCCCGCCGCCTCGGGTGCTCACATATTTCATATGGTGTATCCCCAGTAAATTGGTCAAACCTGATCTAATCTCTCAAGACGAATTACCGTTGCATCGCCCTGTACCGTATCTAGTTGCTCGATCTTTCTTATCGCCACGTTTAGATGAAGTTCTGTAATGGTGTTTGTTATGACAATCACATCAACATAATCAATTCCGATAGGCTGCTCTTTTTGAATAATTGCCTCAATACTGATTCCAACTTCTGCCATGATGCTCGTAGCTTTTGATAATACACCTGGCATATCATGCATCGAAAACCGAAGATAGTAACAAGTCTCTATCTGCTCAATCGAGAGAATCTTTTTATCTTTAATATCCGTTAACTTTATACCAAGCGGCCTTATTCTCCCCTCATTGGAAGTAGTGATGTTGCGACTTATGTCTACTAAATCAGCAATCACTGAGGATGCTGTGGGTTCTGACCCCGCTCCTCGACCGTAAAAAAGAGTGCTTCCGAGCGCATCACAGTCGACCAAAATTGCATTGAGAACATCATCAACACCCGACAACAAGCACGTCCTGGGTATGAGTGCGGGATGAACACGAAGCTCAATACCCGTTGGTTTTTGACTCGCTATTCCAAGATATTTAACAGCATACCCCAGTTCTGAAGCATATGTGATATCGCGAGGTTGCAAGTGAGTAATTCCGTCCTTATAAATATTTTTGGTTTGGAGGGGAATCGAAAAAGCAATCGACGCAAGAATCGCTAATTTCTGCGCGGCATCCGTACCGTCAATATCAAAGGACGGATCGGCTTCTGCGTAACCCTTCTCTTTAGCCTCTTCTAGTACATCATGGAATTCTCTCTTTTTGCTGGCCATTTCAGATAGAATAAAGTTGCTCGTTCCATTGATTATGCCAGCCATCCAGTGTACATCATTTGCGACGAGACCCTCCCGAAGAGCCTTTATTATGGGGATTCCTCCAGCGACCGCGGCTTCGAATGCCACAACAACTTCGTTTTTTTCAGCCTCAAAAAAAATTTCTTGCCCCCGTTCTGCAATCAAGGCTTTATTAGCAGTAACTATGTGTTTTTTATTCCGGATTGCGGTCATTATCAGATCAAATGCCACTGCTGTACCGCCAATTAATTCAACAACAATATCAATGCTAGGATCTTCTGCAACCTGAAACACGTTACTTGAAATTTTTACTGATTTGGTCTCACGGCAGGCATGGAAGCTTCGCGTCCCTATATGAGTCACTGAAATATTGTTTCCAGCGCGAGCGGAGATCAAGTCAGCATTTCGCTTTAAAACCGTATAGACCCCATACCCCACTGTACCAAGCCCGCACAAACCGATGTTAATTGTCTTCACGTCATCTCCTTTGATGAAGTTTGGCACTTGCTCCACAATTATGTGTTGATTAACCTCATACTTTATAAAGGGTCAATTCCTACCCTTGAGACCGAGTAAAACTGCAAAGTCTGCTGCCGATCTATAGCCTGGAATCATAGTTCCATCCATCAGAATAATCGCTGGTGTTCCACTCACTCCGATCTTTCTACCGAGGCGAAGATGCGCCAAAACTGGGCTATCAGCACAAGTTTGATTAGGAATTGTCTTTCCAGCCTTTAGTCCAGTTAAAGTGGCCTCTCGATCATCCGAGCACCAAGCTGTGGTAATTTTGTCATATGCAGGCGAATTAAAACCAGCTCTGGGGTAAGCTAAATAGCGAATCTCAATGCCATACGAGTTTAGTTCTTCAACTTCATTGTGCAATTTACGGCAATATCCACAATCAATGTCGGTGAAAACGTTCATAATAGCTTTAGTGCCCCCTTCCGGTGGAAAAACTATCATGTCTTTAACGTCTAGTTTAGCAAATATTCGCTCCCGATCTGAAACCAAACGGAGCTCTTCAACATCAACAAAGCCGGTTGCCTCGATTCTATAAACTGAGCCATCAAAAAAATGACTTCCATCTTTGGCAACGTATAGATTTGGTCCATTTTCGATAGAAATTCTATAATACCCAGGTATATCTGACTCACCTAAAAATTTGTATTGGAATTCGGGACGAGCCGCCTCCAGCTTCTCTAGCACACTAACGAGGGAAGGTGGTTTTCCTCTGACTAGTGAGTCCTCAGCATAACTGCTAGAAATAGTAACAAAACTTATATACAAAAATGTTCTAAACCACAAAACCATTAGTTCAAAAGCCATAAAAGTACCGTTTCAACTGATCAGTGGCAAAGTCAGCTCCCAACCCTTCGATATATGATGTGTTTATAAGTCAGGAAAGTTTTTCACAACTATATTGCATCTTCGTCCGTTTCACCTGTGCGAATCCTAACGACTTGAGTCAAATCGGAAACGAATATTTTGCCATCTCCTATTTTTCCGGTAACTGCAGATTTTGCTACTGCTTCAACGACGCTATCCACCATGTCTGAAGGTACTGCTATTTCAAGTTTTATTTTCGGGAGAAAATCGACCACATACTCAGCCCCTCTATACAACTCTGTGTGACCCTTCTGGCGCCCAAATCCTTTTACTTCTGTAACTGTAATACCCTGTACCCCATTTTCCGCTAACGCTTCTCGAACATCATCTAACTTAAAAGGTTTAATAATTGCTGTAATTAGTTTCATTTGACTATATCTTCTATGGCATTGAATAGGGCCTTAAAGATACTTGGTTTTCATTAAAAATGCACCTTAAACAGGCGTAAAAATCGAGTAAAAAAAACCGGGGCTAGATGCCCCGGCTAAAATCCGGCTTGATTCCGGTTTTGAGGGTATAACTATGAAGAGGAAGTAAATTCAGGGTACGCCTCAATACCGCACTCGGAGGTGTCAATGCCCTTCAACTCATCTTCTTCACTGACTCTGATTCCCATTGCCATATCGATTAGATAGAATACTATTCCGGCGGTGACAAAAGTCCAAGCGAATATAATCAGAGCTCCTCCGATCTGTCCGCCAATAGTAGCCTCTCCAGCGATACAGACTGCAATGAGACCCCAGACCCCAACTGTACCATGAACCGATATAGCACCTACAGGATCATCGATCTTTAGACTGTCGAGGCCAAGCACAGAGAAGACAACTATGATCCCTCCGATCGCCCCAATAAGCATAGCCATTCCATACGACGGTGACAGCGGATCAGCTGTAATCGCTACAAGGCCTGCCAGAGCACCATTTAAAGCCATGGTCAAGTCGGCTTTACCGAACATAATCTGAGACGTTATTAAAGCGGCGATAAGACCAGAAGCTGCTGCCGTGTTAGTGTTCATGAACACTGAAGCTACGTTATTGGAACTATCAATACTGGCGACGGCCAACTCAGATCCTCCGTTGAATCCAAACCACCCCATCCATAATATGAACATCCCTATCGTGGCTAGCGGCATATTTGCGCCTGGCATTGCATTAGATTCTCCTGATGGTGAATATTTACCAATGCGAGGACCCAGAATAAGTACCCCTGCCAAAGCAGCCGCAGCGCCGCAAAGATGCACAATTCCTGAACCCGCATAGTCAGAATAACCAATATTTTCTCCTAAGAATCCTCCGCCCCAAGACCACGATCCTTGCATCGGATAGATAAAACCAGTCATAACTACAGCGAACGCCAAAAAAGCCCATAATTTCATCCTCTCAGCCACGGCCCCAGAAACTATAGACATTGCAGTAGCCACAAAAACTACCTGGAAGAAGAAATCAGAAGCTCCAGAATAGTATGTGTCTCCGCCGCTAGCTATCACTTCCTCTGCAGTGGAGTTAGAAGCTGTGATGCCAAAAAAACCATCAGGCACATAAAGGTTTGAGATTCCCCCGTACATCACTGTGTAGCCCATAATTAGGTACATGACGCACGCGATTGAGTACAGAGCCACATTCTTGGCAAGGATTTCGGTTGTGTTCTTTGAACGCACCAGCCCAGCTTCCAACATGGTAAAGCCGGCTGCCATCCACATAACTAATACTCCAGATATCAGAAAGTAGAAGGTATCCATTGCATACTTTATTTCAATAATATCATTTTCCATCAATTGTTCTCCAAATAGCTTTCAAATTTTTGTAAATTAAAATTAGATGAGCGCTTGTAACAAGTTTCTACACAAACCGCAATAATTCAAAGAGCCTCTACGCCAGACTCCCCCGTGCGAATGCGCGTCACATCCTCTATTGGTGTCACAAAGACCTTACCATCGCCAATTTTCCCCGTCTTGGCAGCTCCTAGAACTGCCTCCACAGCGCTGTCTACCATTTCATCGGGTAACGCTATTTCCACCTTAACTTTTGGCAAAAAATCAACCACGTACTCAGCTCCCCTATATAACTCGGTATGTCCTTTTTGACGCCCGAACCCCTTGACTTCAGTAACAGTAGCCCCAGCCACACCAACCTCGCTAAGCGACTCTCTAACTTCATCTAACTTAAACGGCTTGATAATGGCTGTGACAAGCTTCACAAACACTCCAGGTAACTACGGCAACGCCGAATTTCATGCTAATTTACTGTAAAAGTTAAACACCCTTGTCATAAATAACTCCCTGACGTTCTGCCAATGCCCTCACAACCTCTTGGTACCGAGATAGTGAGGGCCAAGCCTTTACACCAAGCTGTTATTATAACGAGAAGGAGTAAGACGCCACCAAAACTGGCTCTTCTCCACCCGACGCTTCACTGTCCTCCATGGGGATGCTGTAAGTGAACGAGAGACTATCATTGAACGAGTAAGATAAATCTAAGTGATCGTAGTCATCAAAGCCACCATCATGCATACCGTAAGTCACGCCAAATGATCCTGCCTCCATCCCTATAGTTGTGTAGGTATAATCAGCAGAATCTGCTGGCCCATAACCCTCACCGGTTTCAATATTGGAATAATGCATGAGAGATACTGGACCCATTCCCAAGCCGATGTACATCTCCATAAAATCGCCAATCGACCCCTCGGTATCTTGAAAATCTCCAGTGGGATATACGTAATTTACAATTCCAACATCCCAAGAAATTCCACCAGCATCCCCAGCTAATCCCATGTAAAGGTCATATTCTGTTCCCGCTGACGCGTCTCCGGAAGAGACCCATGCACCGGCATAAAACATACCCTCTGAGTAGTCAAGACTTGCAGATACAGCGGGGTCGCCTGCACCGAGATCATATCCTCTCCAGAGGTAAGAAGTAGCAACACCAGCAGATGCGCTGAGCTCTCCTGCTGCCACTGGCGCTACAGCACCAACGGTGACCACGGACGCTACAGCCAAAGACATTGCAGATTTACTAAATTTCATCATTAAAACTCTCCCTTAAACCAGATTTAATTCCAACAGAAATGAAAAACAAAACGCTTTCCTCTACTCACCATTTGCACTAACCATGCCAAAAAGCATACACCCTCATTCAACCGGCTGTAACGGGAAATTAAGATCATATTCTTCATTTAAACGCACCAAATATGCGATAAAACACAATTTATCTTTACTGTTTTGCACCATATTAGTGCATTTCATATAAAAAAATTATCTATGTTTTTTATGAAAAAAGATAATATTTATCAAATTCTGGTAAACTATTACTAGTTGTTAACAAATATCCAGGCACTAAACTTATGAAGAAAAATCTCTTTGAACAATTTGAGGCGAATTTTAATGATATCTTTAAATCAAGCACACATGCTCTGAGTACAGAGCTGCATGAACATTTAAGAGTAGCAATGATGCGTGCATTTGAACGTTTAAACTTAGTGACCCAAGACGAATTTGATGCACAGAATGCGGTGTTAAAGAGGTCTCGTCAAAAGATTGATCAACTTGAAAAACAAGTTTTAGAGATTGAAAAAACAGTACACGACTCGAAACAATAGCTATGTCCTCATCAAAATTAATCTACTCGACTGACAAAACTACTTTGTATCCCGCCAAGATTATTAGGGGTACATCTGGAATTAAGAAAGACATGCCAATCACTATGTCTCGATTGTTTAATGGTCGAAAAGGCAAGGGTGTTACTCGCTTATCAGGTTTCCACTTATCACGAATCGAACTTAGGAAACAAGTTAAACATTTAAAGCAAGAATGCTGCAGCGGAAGTACAATCAAAAAAGATCTCGTTGAAATTCAAGGAGACAAACGCGATAAAGTCATCCAGCTACTCACTGAGATGGGTTTTTCAACAATAGAGGTGGGATCCTAATATTTCTAATGGGTAATGTATCCGCTCAAAAAACTTGCGGTTTATGGTCCTCCCCGATTTCTGCAGAGATGGTGACTCTCTCATCGCCTAACCTATATTTTCTGAAAGAGCAAAACAACAATTTATATTGGGTTGAGAGCCGTCCATGGGATAAAGGAAGAAATGTTATAATGTGTCGTCGAAAAGATGGGACTACTCATGATTTGATACCTGCTCCCTTCAGCCATTTAAGCAAAGTACATGAATATGGCGGTTGTGCCTATGCTGTTCATTCTGATTTCCTTTACTTTGTAAATGCGTCCGACCAGCGCATATATCAAATCAACCTATATTCTGGAGAGCGTCCTCTGCCGATAACTAATGATGATAGTTGGCGCTACGTAGATCTAACTATAAATCACAATGAAAACCAACTTATCGCAGTTGGAGAATGGCATAACGGCGGTAAAGAACCTGAGAATCATATTGTAGGAATTGACCTTAATGGCTTCAACCCAACATTTTCAAAAACCGTAGTTTTAGTTTCAGGATCAGATTTTTTTGCTTATCCCAGACTGAACCCTACTGGTAATGAGCTGTGCTGGATTCAATGGCAACATCCCAATATGCCGTGGGACCAAAGTGAGCTCATGTTAGCGAGCGTTACCAATGGTAAAGTAACTAATGTGCGCAAAATTATAAGTAACCCAAATGAATCATTGATGCAGCCGCACTGGGCACATAATGGAGACCTGTATGTCATATCCGACCGCTCTGACTGGTGGAATATATATCAAGCAGAAATCATAAATTTTGGCGAAAAATATAGTCTTCGACCGCTTGTAAAACTTGATGCAGAATTCTGTGCGCCACTCTGGCAATTAGGAGCAACTTACTTCGATTTTATTGATGCCAACACCATTGCCTGTCTTTTTACACAAAGTGGTCATTGGCACTTGGCGTTACTAGACACTGTGAGCAAAGAAATAAAAGAAATAAAAACAGAGTTTGATAATCTGCATAGCATTTGCGTGCATGATGGGCGACTTGCTTGCGTAGCCTCAAATTCTTCATGTGGTCCGCGGATTTTAACTATTAAGATTAAAAACATCCCGGAGGGTATTTCAGAACTATATATTCCCTCCGGGGGAGGGGACCAAGCAGCTGCACCAACAAAGCATCTTACTTATGAGGATTTCTCAAAACCGAAATCAATTTGGTTCGAAAGTATCGACAAAGCCCTTATCCATGGCTTTCTGTATTCTCCCTTAAACGTAAAATACAGAATCCCAAAAGATACGTTACCACCTGTGATAATCATGTGTCATGGTGGCCCTACCGGAGCAACCAGTACATCATTAAATCTAAAAATTCAATTTTGGACCAGTAGAGGGTTTTCCGTCTTTGACATCAACTATCGCGGAAGCAGCGGTTTCGGGAGAAAATACCGACAGAGTCTCAGTGGAGCTTGGGGAGTCGCCGATGTTCATGATGCACAATTCGCAGCATTACATCTAACTAAATCAGGTTTAATTAACAGCAACCAATGCATAATCAGAGGAAGCAGCGCAGGGGGCTTCACGGTACTGGCTGCGTTAACCTTCACTGACACTTTTAACGCAGGCGCATGCTACTATGGGATTAGTGATTTAGTGGCATTAACTAAGGACACACACAAGTTTGAGTCACATTACCTAGATAACCTTATAGGCCCTTACCCACTTGAGTGCGAAAAGTACATAAAACGTTCTCCTATTAATTATGTAAACCAATTGAATTGTCCCGTGGTGTTTTTCCAAGGTTTGCAGGACAAAGTAGTACCGCCTAATCAAGCACAAAAAATGGTTAAGGCATTAGAAAAGAAAGACATATTTTACAAGCATATAGAATATAAAGACGAGGGCCATGGATTCCGAAAAGCGGCTAACATCATTGATGCTCTGGAAACTGAGCTCTCATTTTACCTTCAAGTTTTCGATCAACATACTCATACCTAACATGTCTTCTTTCCGGCCGGCAACTCCAAAGAGCTCCCCTTACATCACGGCGGAAGGCGCCAAAAATCTCAGGTCAGAATTGCATCAACTATGGAAAATTGAGCGTCCAAAGGTTACTCAAATTATTCATGAAGCCGCAAAAAATGGCGACAGATCTGAAAATGGTGATTACGTCTATGGTAAGCGCCGTCTTCGTGAGATCGATCGGCGAGTACGTTATCTTACGAAACGTATTGAGACAGTAACCATCGTCAAAACACTGCCAAACGATCCTAGTCGAGTGTTTTTTGCAGCGTTTGTAACACTAGAAAGTCAAGCAAGAGAGAAATTCGAATACCGACTAGTTGGCGCAGATGAAATTAATCCTAAAAAGAACTGGATAAGTATCGATTCGCCGGTCGCTCGAGCCCTTTTAGGAAAAAGAGCAAATGATGTGATAAAAACTGATACTCCCAATGGCGAAAGAGAATTAACCATTTTAAATATTCGCTATTAGCGATGAAAAACTAAATTACCAAAAAATTAAGGAGCCAACCGTTCGATTTTCCACTTTGAATTTGTCTCGTTCATCCTGTCTAACGTGTAGCAAAATCTATCATGCAGTCGTTGTTTACCACCTTGCCAAAATTCTACTCTTTCTAAGGAAACTCTGTATCCACCCCAAAATTCTGGAGTCGGTATCTCAAACTGCGCAAACTGCTTTTCAATTCGTGCATACCGTTCCTCTAAAACAGCTCTATTTGTGATAACTTTACTCTGTCGAGAAGCCCATGCGCCAATTTGACTAGTTCTTGGTCTTCCGTGAAAATAATTGTCAACTTTTTCTCTTGATAATAACTCAGCCTCTCCTCGAATAATCACTTGACGCTCGAGAGAAAGCCACGAGAAATGTAAGCAAACCGAATTATTACAAATAATTTCAGATGCCTTACGACTCTTAAGATTGGTAAAAAATACAAAACCATCGTCTCCGAAGTCTTTCAGCAGCACCATTCTTTGAGACGGACGACCACTGTTGTCAACGGTGGCGAGGCACATTGCTGTTGGATCCGGCAGATCAGCGGCCAATGCAGCGTCTAACCACATGCGGAATTGATCTATCGGATCATCCCGCATTGAAGACCGTCTCATTGTTGCAAATTTATATTCCCTGCGACTATCTTTTATAGTCATGCTAAATCACTCCAAAATTTTCATACATCAAAATCGGATGGATTCTTTAACTCGCGTTTTGGGTTAAAAAAATTTAAATACCGTTTACTCTGAGTTCCTAAACAACCATTAGGTCACTGAGTGTCACAACGAACTACTCCAGTAACTTTTTTTAAAATACTTCTTATTTTTACTTAGTAATCTAACCATAAGTGACATATTTAAGCCTTTCTGGCGTCTCAAGATGAGGAACACTATTGAATCCGACCAGCGTAATCTTAGTTTGATTGTAAAAATAGCGATTGATTCCTGTATTCTTTGATTGCAAGTTCAAATCAAAAATTGTTTCAGTAGGAGCCTTCAAAACCTGTCCCATAAATGTGCTGTTTGAACCCCCTGAGCCAACTGCTAGCACCTTCTCTCCTGCCCTAGCAAGAGCTTGAATTTGTTTTCTTGCCCCAAGTACTCTGTCGCTGAAGACCTGCCAAGTTTCTCTTACATCAGCTATTTCATCACGCCCCCAAGCAGAGAGTATATCTCTTAGTAATCGATAATGTTTTTCTTTATTTGATCTATCTGCTTGGCTTTCAAGCAAACGCGAATTCTGAGGAAACTGGTCAGAAAACGCTGCTATCAAGTCAGAAAAATTGTATTCATTTAACCCACATAACTCTACCCTGTCATCAGCCGATAAACTCATATTTTTGCAGATGCCAAATAATGTTTGTCGATGACGCTCCATATCACCACAAATCAACGTATCAAAGTGAATCCTCATTGAAGCGAAATGAGCTCCAAGCCATTCTGACTGACGCATTCCTAGCTCAGAAAGTTGATCGTAATTTGAGGATCCAAAAGATGCCTGAGCATGGCGTACTAAAAATAACTCGCTCAATTCAAAGCTTTCCTCTGTTTTGCGGTGAAATGAAGTGTATAGTTAATCTCACTCAAATAATACTACGATGCCCATTTGGTTAGGGACCCAGTCCAAATATTAATTACCCAATCAATACGCACGGACACCCCATAAAGATAGAAGTTCCCATATCCTCTCTAGACTGTCACTTTTGTCAAGTCCTGCTTATACAGAAAAAATATATCTTACAAAGTCACTTTTATAGTTCAAAGCATAGCCGTATAATCGCGATCTCTTCGAGTTTCAGCCCTACTATAGTTGAAAGGAATCTATGACACTATCCAAGTTCTCATCACTCGGAATAAAACCGGCGATCTTAAAAGCAATCCAAAATCTTGGTTATGAAGCACCAACGCCTATACAGGCCATGTGCATACCAATTTTGTTGAGTGGTAAAAATCTGTTAGGTACCGCGCAAACAGGAACCGGTAAGACTGCTGCATTTGCATTACCACTACTCAGCCAACTCGATGACAAGCAAGAAACGCCTCAAATTTTGGTTCTAACTCCAACTCGAGAATTAGCTATCCAGGTAGCAGAGGCCTTTCAGAGTTATGCCCGAAATATGAGTGGATTTCAAGTTTTGCCCATATACGGTGGAGCAGATATAAGTGTCCAGCTCCGAGGTCTAAAAAGAAGTACTCAGGTGGTTGTTGGGACACCAGGTAGAATTCTTGATCATTTACGCCGCCGAAGCCTCAACTTATCCCAAATCAAAACCCTTGTATTAGATGAAGCGGATGAAATGCTTCGTATGGGCTTCATCGATGACGTTGAGAAAATTCTCTCACAAACTTCTATCGAGTGTCAGCGGGCTCTTTTTTCAGCAACCATGCCCGCAAGAATAAAAAATATCGCAAATACTTATTTGGGAGACGCACAGAATGTCAGTATTGCCGCAAAAACAAGAACTGTAGCGCAAATAAAACAAAGTTATTTAACGCTCAGGAGTCACCAGAAGCTCGACGCATTGACTCGTATTCTTGAAGTAGAGCCTTTTGATGGTATGCTTATTTTTGTCCGTACCAAGTCTGCGACACTCGAGATAGCCGAGAAACTGGAGGCGAGAGGTTATACATCTGCTGCTCTTAATGGTGATCTCAGTCAGAGCGCGCGCGAAGGGACGTTAAAAAGACTAAAACAAGGTTCATTGGATATCGTCGTCGCAACTGATGTCGCTGCTAGAGGACTTGATGTAAAGCGTATCAGCCATGTAATTAATTATGATGTTCCATATGACAATGAATCATATGTGCACAGGATAGGTCGAACTGGACGAGCTGGTCGAGAGGGCAGAGCAATTATATTTGTGACACAAAAAGAAAATCGACTTCTACGATCAATAGAAAAATCCACCCGACAGAAAATCGTCCCATTTAAGTTACCTAGTAGTTCTGAAGTTAGTGACCTTCGCATACAGCAGATAACTGAACGACTCGTCAGAACTTCAAAAAAACTAGAATTAACTAAATTTAGAGCTTTGGTCGACTCTATTAGTGCGCAAAATGGCATAGATGCGACTGAAATCGCGGCAATACTTATTTATGAGGGACAAAAAGATCGACCAATTTTTCCAACGAACAGCAATTGCGAAATCAAGCACAGTGATACACCTTTGATACAAAAATTGAAACAACGTAATAAGTCCACTTCGGCGAATAGTGCCAGCCGTCCGAGTGGCTCATGTGGATCGAAGTATCCTTCCAAACAAAAAGTCACTAAAAATCAATCGAAAAAAAAAGATTTTGTTCCAAATAATGTGTCTTCTGATATCAAAATGCTGAAGTACCGCATCGAATTAGGGCGTGATGATGGAATAACGGCCGCAAATATTGTCGGGGCTATTGCAAACGAAGCCGGAATACAAAGCCACTACATTGGCCAAATAAAACTTCTAAAAACCTTCAGCACAGTGCACCTTCCAGAAGGGATGCCTCGTCAGCTATTCACGCACCTTCGCAAAGTAAAAATCCGGCAAAAAGAGCTAAAAATTAGCCTGATTAGCTCATAGTAATACCTAATCCAAAAAAGTTATATCATCCACTAGAAACACAAATCCATAGAAAACGGCGGCAATGCGGCTAATAGCTTAGAGCCATAACTCTTACTAATGATACGACGATCTAAGATCGTCACTACGCCGGAGTCAGTTTCCTTTCTTAGCAGTCTTCCACATGCCTGATTTAGTCGCAAAGATGCAGAAGGTAATACAATATCAAAAAACGCATTTCCCCCCATCGCCTCTATCCACTCGCTTCGAGCTTCCATCAATGGGTCCTCGGGCACTGCAAAGGGTAATTTAACCACAACAACGTGACGACAATAGTCTCCCGGCAAATCGATACCCTCAGCAAAACTAGAAAGTCCAAAAATCACACTGCCATCTCCTCGGTCAATCCGTCTTCTGTGCAATCTTAGGAGTTCTCCATTGGAATATTGACCCTGCATTAACACGAGCTTTCTATCTTGCTTTGACAAGCCATCAAAAACCTCAAGCATTTGTCCTCTTGAAGAAAATAACGCCAAAGTTCCCAAACGCTCATCAAAAGTGAGTCTAATTTTTTTAATAACATAAAGGTTATGTGCTTCAACTAAATTACCCTCTATAGCGTCTTTTGGAACTCGAAGTTTAACCGATTTTGCGTAATTAAAGGGTCCCTCTAAAGCCAGAAATTTTGAAGCGCTTGGCAGTCCCGCTTCAGATTTAAGACTATTGAAACTCCCAAGTGAGCGCAGCGTGGCAGAAGTAAGTATCGCTCCTGCAACATTGCTCCACAAACCCTCAGCAAGCAGTGCTTTCGCACTTATCGGACTTGAGTTGATACATATCTCAACGTTTTGTGAGAGGTCATCAAAACTCAGCCAACATGCAGGAGGTGTCTCATCAATAGAGATCTTGGTTTTGAGGCGATCCCAAAGTGACAACAGCTTTTCAGCCCGCGATTGCCAAGCTCCAATCATCTGGAAAAAATACTCCAAATCGGCAGACCGAAATTTGTGCTCATTACTTCCAAACTTTTCACTTAACTTATCTTTAAGTTCATTTTTACCGCAGATCCAAACTCGGAGCGTGTCAGAAATTTGCTTTGCAACATCCCTCTCGATATCGCCGAGATTTCCGAGGGGAAACCGGTACTTTTTGTCATCAGCCGATTTTAAGCTTTCATATTTTTGAAACATTGGCAGTGCCAACGAAAATAGTGAAGAAAGTTGTTCTGTACGCGTTCTTATGCCAATAAGCGCCTCACAGAAAGATGCGTCGTCACCAAACTTTGTAACCTGAGAGGAGCATTGCTTTACAATACTCTCCAACCAAATAATACTAGAATTTAACTTGCACTCAGTTCTAAAATGTCGGATAGCGCATTCTGCCAACCGATGACCTTCATCAAAAATAAAAACAGCATTTTCCAACCTGGGCAGAATTACTCCGCCGCCCAAAACAAGATCAGCAATAACTAAATCGTGATTAACCACAAAACAATCACTCTCTTCTACATTATTTCTTGCGGTGAAGAATGCACACTCTTTGATAAACTTACAGTAACGCCCTGTGCACTGACGTCTGTCTACCGTCAAAGGATTCCAGTCTCTATCAGATATATGAGTGCCCCAAGAGTCGCGGTCACCATTCCAAGTCCCTTTCAAGAGCGCATCCAACAATTCCCTATAAAGGCTCTCATTAACATTAGAACTTTGATCAATAATTCCATTAAATAAAAAATTTGATGATAAATCATCTCCATCCTCTATTTTTGTATGTTGATGCAAACGCAAATTACACGCATAGCGCCCTCTACCCTTCACCAACGAAAATTTGTAATCCCAATCACAAGCGGCTAATAACTCTGGTATATCCTCGTTGATGAGCTGCTCTTGCAGCGCAATTGTCCCAGTGGATATAACCAAGGTCTTTTTGAGTTCCCTTGCAATAGGCAAAGCCGCCAACAGATATGCAACTGTCTTACCACTGCCCGTAGCTGCCTCAATAACGCCGATGCGAGACCCCGGATCTTTTGATCCGAGAGTCTTTGCGACTGTAGCGATCATCTTCTTCTGAGACGCCCGCGGCTTAAGGCCACGGGCTAACAAAAACTTTGTATATCCATCTTGAATTGTGGCTTTTACTTTTGAATCTAACAATGAATTCATGCCAATACGTCACCAGAGGCCAGTTGGTCAAAAACAGGGGCTGCATAACTTTTGAGGACGATATCTCTATACTCAAGGGGAAATTGAGCAACGTGTCGAGCAAATTTTCTGCGCGCAGCTTCCCAATCTTCGTCAGGCCAAATATTTTGCAGACACTTTTCTTCTTTATCTGGATTTAAAAGCTGCCAGGCTATGATATGAGAGGGAAATAATTGGAAAAGAGAAATAATCTGGCGATCAATCTCATTGGATAGCTCTTCTGGATTTGCAACCTCGAAATCAATTACATTGCCAAAACTAACGTGCACTCTTCCCTTGTATCCGATAAATCCTTTTTTGATCGATTCCAAGTCCTCGTAATCACCCTTAACATAAGTATTGCCCAACCGCTCCTCTTTGAGCTGTTTAGCCTTGTCGAAGGCGCAAGGATCATATTCATATGCGATGGCAACGGGTACTACACAAAGATCTTTAATCGATTCTCCAAATGTTTGCTTATTCGATCTACTCAGCGCTAACATTTTTAGCAAGGCAGTTTCAGTCCTGTCGTGCCCATCTTTAGCGCGGCCCTCGGCCTGCGCTATCCAGACAGAAACATTTTCGTGATAGATCGAGTTTCGTATATAGCTTGAGAGCTGCCTCAGCGCAAACATCTTCTCTTTTAGAGCGGATAGTGATCTTTTTACGATAAAGCTGCGATTGAGCCGCATTAGATCAGAAGCAAATTGTTTAGTGAGCAGATTATCCCCTATTGCTATTCTGAGAGAATCTCTCCCAGACTGCACTAAACCAAGAATAATAATGGCAGGGTCAAGAGCTATATCACGATGATTACTCATGAACAAATATGCCTTGCTGGCTTTCAACCCATCAATGCCACTAAAAGTGTATTGGTCTGTTGTCTCAGACAATATTTTTTTGAGTTTAAAAGAGATATATCTTTGAAAATCATAAACTGTTTTGATGTTTCTCACCGACCAGGTCATTCCCAATCTAAAAAGTAAACGCATTGTTTTTGGGAAAAAATCAAATAATCGCGGAAACTGTCGCTCTATGATCACATCCTGAAACTCCTTATCCGCTACTAGACGTCTTAAGACAACTGACACTTCCTCATCCCGATAAGGACGGATATCTTCAAAGTCATGCATTCTTCTACTCCGCGACTTATTCTAGTTCTGACGCTCATTGTACCAACGCGCAGCATATGAATACCCTTCTACTTTATCAACAACATCTAAAACCAGAGCGAAAAGAGCCATACGCACTAACAAGCCATTATCTGTTTGACGAAAAATTGCGAGATTGGGATTATCATCTAAGTCGCTATCTAACTCATTAGCATCACTCCTGGAATCACGTGGCAACGGGTGCATAATCACGGTATTTGGCTGACAAAATTCCGTATAAATTGCCTGATTCAATCGAAATCTGCCCCTGTAAAAATCAGCTTGCTGCTTACTTGGAAATCGCTCTTCTTGAATGCGAGTGGAGTAGACTATATCAACATCTGCGATACTTTCAGTTAAGTGATCTGAACACGACACTTTTAATCCTAAACTGCGAACTAACTCTAATATATTTTTTGGTAATGATAATTCTTGAGGAGAGATCAACACAAATTCCACGTCTTTGTATAAACCGAGCAACTTGGATAATGAGTGTACTGTTCTTCCATATCGTAGATCGCCAATCATTGCGATTTTTAATCCGTCAATTGGTCTGCCCTTATCCTTCATTTCTTTACGAATTGTATACAAATCAAGCAAGGCCTGCGTGGGATGCTCATTATCACCATCACCTCCACTTATAACAGGCACGCGACTAGCAGAAGCAAATTTAGCCACGGATCCCGCGGCAGGATGTCGCATACATATCACGTCACTGAAGCCAGAGAGCACTCGAGCAGTATCCTGAAGGGACTCACCCTTCACCAGTGCTGAACTGGCAAAACCAGCTGTCTCCCGCACTTGTCCGCCCAATAAGTTAAAGGCAGATCCGAAACTTACACGAGTACGAGTACTGGCCTCAAAAAACATATTCCCCAAAATGGCTCCTTCCAAAACTCTAGTTACACGTTTTCGGAGAGCGTATGGTTCCATATTATCAGCAACCTGGAAAACCAGGTCCACATCATCTCTCTGGAACTGGTCAATGGATACTATATGAGATCCTGTAAACTTCACTCTCTGTCTCCAAAATTTCTAGCCGAGGGCGCTTTGATGATGTATACGAAGACTTTACTTTATCTGCGAAGAAAAATTAAGATAGCAAAGCAAACTTAGTGGCTACTTTCTTTCCCCGATCTATTAGGTCGGACAGTAATTCAGTTTTTTTTCTTTGGTGCAATTGTCATTATCCAATAACGCAATTATTTCGCTATTAAATTGCTGCATTGTGAGATATCGGGAACTTTTACTTGTCAGTCTAAAAATACAATCTTCATGCCATGTTAGCATCTCATGATTAGATAATGACGTTGGAAAAAAACGTGCGTGATAGTTAATTAGAAGTTGTTTGTAACCTGGATCGGAGAATTTGACAATAGCAGGAGCAATACAATTCGCAGCATCGGCGCGAATATCCTCCAACATAGGTTTATCAAAGTTTGTTGGGAAGCCATCATGAAGTTGCTGTTCAACAAAATCGTTTCGCGTGTGCCCTCTAACTAAATAAAGTCGACGCAATTTATCCTTGAAATCCACAGTTTTTAGAGAATGTCAAGTGGCACGACATTTATCTAAGTCAATATAAAGCCTTCTCGTAATTTGACTATCAACTAATCTAGGAGTTGCTACCATCGAGGATCTATTTAAATGCACGCTCAAAAGTGACGGTGAATCAATATTTTCTGTACGCGCTGAGTTACATTTAAAAGCCCGATGTTGTAATTCCCCAAAAGGATCATTAAAAATACGTGGATCATGAGAAAGGTTTGCACAAATAATAGCATTTTGGTTTGTTGGATGTATCATCAGGGGCATCATCAAGGCATTGTAATGATGTTTAGGCGATAAGTTACCGGAAATGCGTAGGAAAAAGTCGCCATATTTGACGTTAAAAAAACGTTTTACAAATAATTTACTGCTGCACTTCAGTGCATATGCAAAAAGTTGTGGCTCATAGCAGCCCTTTCCCTCTGCTTGTTACGGAGATCCCAGTAATAATACAGGCGGCAGAATAAGGTAAAATATCCGCCTGCAGCTTGCGATGGATAACCAGCGGCTCACCAATTACATTGAGTTCCCAATCAGTGCGTAATCCGGCAAACTGACTAACCCTGTCCGTTGCCAGATTAACGCTTGTCGTCTCACAGCCGAACCAATAGAATGTCTTCGCCATAATAGGCATCCCTTTATGAGGAGATTACGCGCAAATTATGATGGTTTGATTTCAATATGAAAGAGAACTAGAAACTTCTCTAAACGCATTCTGGTTACCCTCAATAACACCAACGTTTGCCGTTAAATCAATAGATTTTAATGATAAATAACTTGAAAGTTATAGCTATACAACTTTAAAACTGCCAAGGCAGCTTAAAAATAAATTCCTAAAGTGTTTTGCTATCCATTTACCTACTGCGTTGCTTTTAGGGAGGGGATTTTCAAACTTTTTGGCCTATTGAACTATAACAGCGGCAGTCTCTCTGGATTTTCGTTGTTCCAAATCATAAATCTTCTGATTTATGTTTCTCCGAAAACCATCCATAGACTCGATAGCCTCCTGATGATTTTCAAGCTGTAATTCCAATAGTTTAATAAGATCCATTTCCTTAGCTTGATCATCTTTCATTGCACGTATTTGACTGAAGACACTCGTCAAATCTGCGCTTGCTTCCAAGTATTTGGCGCTTAATACTTCCAGTCGTTTAATCTGAGAACCAATCTTTTCATCTAATTGACCAGCAAATTTCTCATTGGCGATGCGCTTAGTTGCTAAAAATGTGATGTCGGTTTGATTTTTCGCTATCCTACTCTTGTTACGGTCATTTGCCACACCCCACAGTTTTTTAATTTCCGACCAATGTTTTTGTAGTTCATCTTGTTGATGACTAATTTTTAATTGCAATGCTGCACCGGACTTCACCAATGATTCGTCAGCGACATTTAATCTGGAATCTAACGCCTCGAAGCGCTCAAGAAGCTGATTATGATTAAACTGCAAAACAGAAAATTCTCTCAAACCAAAGCCGATCCCCGCCATGGTTATCATAAAAAATCCCACTAAAAATACCCTCCAGATCAAACTCATTCCTGAACGCTCACCCTTCGCACCAACAGATAATGATCTATCATTTGATCGAGGACTAGCACCGAGATTTGTGGTAACACCATCTCTTTGGGGCACTATCGGACTCATTCGTCCTTTTGAGCGATCCACCATTTCACCAGATCTCCATCATGCTTTAAACCTCTCACAACTGAAGTATAACGATTAAATAAAGAGGCTTCACTTATTGACACACTTAAAAAAAGAAAATATTAAGATTTAAAAAAAAGCCCTGTCTTGTAAAAAACAGGGCCTTACATACACTATTTGTGAGGGGGGCCTACATCATGCCGCCCATACCTCCCATGCCTCCCATACCTCCCATACCTCCCATATCAGGCATAGCCGGAGCAGCGGAATCTTCTGGAACTTCTGCGACCATGGCTTCGGTTGTAAGCATCAGGCCGGCTATGGAGGCTGCCGCCTGCAATGCAGTCCGTGTTACCTTTGCTGGATCTAAGATACCCATGTCGATCATATCTCCGTATTCACCACTGGCAGCATTGTAACCGAAGTTGCCAGACCCATGCTTTACTTTATCAACAACTACAGAGCCTTCGTCGCCAGCGTTTTCAACGATCTGACGGAGAGGAGCCTCCATCGCTCGCAGCGCAATACCGACGCCCACGGTCTGATCCTCGTTATCGCCTTTAAGACCGCCAATAGATTGAATAACCCGAATAAGTGCCACACCTCCTCCGGCTACTACACCCTCTTCGACAGCTGCTCTGGTCGCATGTAAGGCGTCTTCAACTCTTGCTTTTTTCTCCTTCATTTCAATTTCTGTCGAGGCACCCACTTTGATGACGGCTACCCCCCCAGCAAGCTTCGCTACACGCTCTTGAAGCTTTTCTTTATCATAATCAGAGGTAGTTTCCTCAATTTGAATGCGTATTTGTTTCACTCTGGCTTCGATGGCTGCGTGCTCTCCTGCTCCATCTACAAGCGTCGTATTTTCCTTTGTCATGGTGACCCTTTTGGCAGTTCCTAAGTGCTCTAGCGTCGCCGACTCCAGGTCAAGACCCACTTCTTCAGAAATTACTGTCCCGCCCGTGAGGATTGCTATGTCTTCCAACATCGCTTTTCTTCTATCGCCAAATCCAGGGGCCTTGCACGCGCTTACTTTAACAATACCTCGTAAGTTGTTTACCACAAGCGTTGCAAGTGCTTCCCCTTCTACATCCTCGGCTATTATCATTAAAGGCTTTCCCGCTTTAGCCACTGACTCTAAGAGTGGGAGCAATTCTCGTATGTTTGAGATTTTCTTGTCTGCCAATAAAATCAAAGGCGATTCTTGTTCCGTGCTCATATTTTCTTGATTATTTACGAAATAAGGTGATAAGTATCCCCGGTCGAACTGCATTCCCTCGACAATGTCCAACTCATTTTCCAGACCAGACCCTTCTTCGACGGTAATAACACCCTCTTTACCAACCTTCTCCATCGCCTCTGCGATAATGTCCCCTACTAATGTATCACTGTTGGCTGAGATTGTACCAACCTGTGCTATTTCCTTTGAATCAGAGCAAGGCCGCGCTACGGCTGCAATCTCCGACACCGCGGAAATAACTGCCTTGTCGATTCCTCGCTTGAGATCCATTGGATTCATTCCAGCCGCCACTGATTTTAGGCCCTCTGTAACAATAGTTTGGGCTAGCACGGTCGCCGTCGTTGTTCCATCACCGGCATCATCTGAAGCCTTAGATGCCACTTCTTTCACCATTTGAGCTCCCATATTCTGGAGCTTATCTTTTAACTCAATTTCTTTCGCGACTGAAACTCCATCTTTTGTAACCGTTGGGGCTCCGAATGATTTATCCAAAATAACGTTTCTACCTTTTGGGCCAAGTGTTACTTTTACCGCATTAGCTAACACATTTACCCCTTCGAGCATATCTTGACGAGCACTGTCGCCAAATTTTACCTGTTTCGCTGCCATGATTTATTTCCTTTGCAAATATATATACAGTTTGAACAAAAAAGTTTATACAACATTAGTTTATAACCGGTTTTATTATCCGATGACTGCCTTGATGTCCGATTCGCTTAAAATTACTAGTTCCTCTCCATCAAGCTCTATAGTGTCGCTACCAGCATACTTACCAAACACGACCGTATCCCCAATGCCTACATCTACCGCTCTAGTCTCACCACTATCAAGCACACGACCCGAACCAACAGCGACCACCACACCTTGGTTTGGTTTTTCCTGAGCAGAGCCTGGGAGGAGTATTCCCCCGGCCGTTGTTTGTTCTTCTTCCTGCCGACGTACGATCACGCGATCGTGTAATGGGCGAATTTTCATGCTTATTTTCTCCAGTTGGTCTATCTGCAATTAATGACTTTTCGATTACGCTTCTCTGTTACGCTAGTTCATCACGCAACCCCTCTTTAACGTCTTAGATGGAGGCGAACTAAACACTTTTCAAGGGCATGCTAGTTTTTTTTATTAAAATTAACAAATAACCTTTTTTTGCAAGCTTAAAAATTACCCAGGTTTGTCATCACCCTCTGCAAGCTCGCCCTCAATGACTTTCGAGGAGATAGGTGATCGAGATGAAAATGAGTTTTTTGTTAACGTTGCATTAAAAAGAGAGGTAACCCACATACTAAGCTTCCGTCGGATTAAGGCTATAAAAACAGACTTAACATTTGGCATGAGAAAAACTAATCCAAAAAAATCAGTAATTAATCCCGGGATTACAAGAAGCACTCCTGAGAAAAACGCTAACATACTCCTGAATATGATGTTTTCAGGTAATTCTCTCTTTTCGATTGTCTGTCTTGCTAGCATAACTGCTCGCAAACCTTGCTTCCTTATGAGATAAATTCCGAAACAGCTGGATAGGAAAAGCCACAATGCTAACAAACTCAAACCAATAGCAGCGCTTGCATTGATCATCATGTAAAGATCAATAATAAAAATGATCAAGAAAAGTATGAGCACTCTGCGCATTTAATATCACCTTTTAAATTACATCTAAAATTTTAAGTTTATTGCTCAAATGTTTCCAATTACGTCAGAATAGCGTAATCTTTAACAAATTATGGATAAAATCTTTGCTAAAAACGACGCAACCGCGTGGACACAGAGACGTTTTCTGACAGATTTATGCTGAAGCTCGCAAAAGCATAACAATTACACGCAGGGACTGGCATGTGGATCTATTGGCAATCGCTCTTCAACCGCCGCATGCTTATTTGTGTCTTCACCGGTTTTTCTTCTGGGATGCCGTTGTATCTATTAATAACTTTAATTCCTGCTTGGCTACGTAGCGAGGGCGTGGGACTCGAAGAAATCGGTCTTTTTGCACTGATCGGCCTTCCCTATACGTGGAAATTTTTTTGGGCACCTGCGCTGGACCGATATTCTCTGTCTTTCTTGGGCTTAAAACTTGGCATAAGACGAAGTTGGATGTTTCTAACTCAACTAACCCTATTTATTTGCATATGTGTGCTAGGTTCAATAAACCCACAGCTTAACCTTTGGTCTGTCGCGTATGTCTGCATGTTCATCGCATTTCTGAGTGCGACGCAAGATATTTCAATAGACGCATACCGTCGCCAAATTCTGCCAGATCAAGAACTAGGCTTGGGTAATTCAATCCATGTCAATGCATACCGAATCTCCGGACTGATCCCTGGTTCGCTCGCTTTGATCCTTTCCGATTTTTTACCCTGGTCTTCGGTATTTTTCATTACTGGCGCATTTATGCTCATCAGCGTTGGATTTACTTTGATCATCTCTGAGCCTTATGTAACAAAGAAAAAGCCCCAAAACTTGCAAAGGGCCATCATAGAACCCTTTCATGATTTTTTTAATCGTCAACCAATGCATACTGCAATCTTGATACTCGCATTCATGTTATTTTACAAACTAGGGGATAGCATGGCGACTGCTCTTGCAACGCCATTTTATATTGATCTTGGTTTTACCAATACGCAGATTGGATTAGTGGCGAAACATGCTGCTCTATGGCCAATGATTTTCGGGGGGATAGCCGGTGGGATGATAATGATTAAAATAGGAATCAACCGAGCACTCTGGATATTTGGCTTCATTCAGATCATTTCTATTTTGGGCTTTGCAATTTTGGCTCGAATTGGAGAGGGTGTGTGGCTTTTAGGCTTAATTATAAGCTTTGAATATTTAGGAGTTGGGCTTGGTACCGCAGCCTTTGTCGCATTTATCGCGCGAACAACAAATCCAGCATTTGCAGCAACGCAATTTGCCCTTTTTACCGCGCTCACTGCTTTACCGAGAACGCTGTTCAATTCATCGGCAGGCATTCTTGTTGACACACTTGGATGGGAACATTTTTTTTATCTATGCACACTTCTCGCTGTGCCCGGCATGCTACTTTTACTAATCGTCGCGCCATGGCATGGAAGTCAATCAACTCAATATGATCGATAAATCTCTATTCACACAGCGAAGCACGAAATCGAGACCAATCAAATAATCTACCAGGATCTGTCTTTCGGCCAGGCGCAATATCACAGTGTCCTACAATCCTTTCAGTAGTAATATTTGGATAAAGTTTCATAATCTGACAGGATACACCACAAAGCCTAACATACTGCTCGTTAGTATAGGGGGTGTAATCTGAACCCTGAAGCTCTATCCCAATTGAAAAATTATTACAATCATGCTCACCTTTGAAACTAGATTTACCAGCATGCCATGCTCTTTTTCTGAGCGGAACATACTGAGTTAAGACGCCATAGCGATCAATATACAGGTGTGCAGAGACCCTCAAGTGAGCAATGGTCCGGAAATAAGGATGTGCTGAGACATCAAGACGATTTGTAAAGAAATCATCAACAAAATTTTTTTCGAAATCATTCGGGGGGAGGCTGATACTGTGAATGACAAGCATGTTAATTTCAGTTTCACATGGTCTGTTGTCAGCATTTGGGGACCAGATGATTCTGTCTACGGACAAGTCCCCAGTAATATTTTTATTCATAGTTGGTGGCTTCACTCATAATCAATTTTTTAAACAACAGCTCACATCGTATAAGTTACAGAACATACGTCAAGCAACCAACATTTACATCGCTATATTCTACAACTAAATTACTCTGCCATGGATCGAAAAAATTTCTGCTATAATTTTTGGCACTTGTCCTTCCATACTTAGTAAACAGAGTGGTCCGTTTTATGTTGAATCATAAGCTACCAGAAAAAACAAAACTTGATATTCCGGCCTGTGTAAGTCGAGCACTTATTGAGGACATTGGCGAGGGAGACATTACTGCAATTCTAATCCCAGAGCACGAGATCGCCAAAGCCGAAATATCTGCTAACGAAACCGCTGTACTTTGTGGAAAAGCTTGGGTAAACGAAGTGTTTGTGCAGCTGGATGAAAACGTCCAATTAACATGGCATGTGGAAGAGGGACACTTATTTGATCCGGGAACAAATATAGCGACCATTATCGGAAACGCGCGTAGCCTTGTAAGCGGTGAGAGAACGGCTCTTAATTTCTTGCAAACTCTTTCGGCAACGGCAACTTGTGCGCGACACTACTCCCTAGCAGCTTCAGACAGTCATCTTAAAATTTTAGACACCCGCAAAACTATCCCCGGTTTACGCCTAGCTCAGAAATATGCGGTAACAGTAGGTGGTTGCTACAACCATCGAATCGGTCTTTATGATGCTTTTTTAATCAAAGAGAATCACATCTCAGTCTGTGGGGGAATTTCTCGAGCGATCTCAAGAGCGCGAAGCATCGATCCTAAAAAACCTGTTCAAGTAGAGGTAGAAACTGTCAAAGAATTTGAGGAAGCAGTATTAGCGGGAGCAGATTCAGTACTGTTGGACAATTTTTCGTTATCAGAAATAAAAAAAATAACCCCTTTAGTAACCGGCAACATAAAAATTGAAATATCAGGGAATCTGACAGCAGATGATATTGAAAGATACAGCTCATTTTCCGTTTCTCATCTTTCTTCAGGGAGTTTGACAAAACACATCAACGCCATTGATTTTTCCATGCGCTTAATACGAATCAAAAATGCAAATAATAACAAATCTAGAATAACCAACAATTGACGGAGAGCAACCACTTTCAAAACAGGGTTTTCGTGACGTAACCGAATGTAAACTCATGATAAATGTTACCATACTCTGAGAGGCTATGATCTGTAAGAAAAAATCTACTAAGCGCAACAAACCAAATAAAATTCTGATGAGGGATAGAACATAATAGAACCAGAGCTCTTGAGACTCAGCTCCATTGCAATCACTCTTTTAAGTTTCATTTTTGGTGCAATATTTGGAAGTTTTTTAAACGTCATTATTGTTCGACTTCCAAAAAAATTGGAGTATCAATGGAAACGAGAGTGCTTAGATTATTTACAGCTGAACAACACCCATCTTCCAGAGGAAAAGATTGGTATAGCGTACCCGCGTTCACATTGCCCCAACTGCAAAATAGCTCTTAAGTGGTGGCAAAATATCCCCTTAGTGAGCTTCTTTTTACTCCGCGGACGCTGCGGTGCTTGTCAACGAAAAATATCCGTGCAATACCCAATCATCGAGGTAATATCCGCCTTGGTTACGGTGCTAAGCACAGCTAAATTTGGTCTAACTTCCACTATGCTTTACGCTTTGATATTTTCTTATTCACTCCTTGTGTTGATTGCCATAGACGCAGATTACAGGTTGCTACCGGATAGCATTACTATCCCATTATTGTGGCTGGGTCTTTTTGTAAATTCACAAGGTCACTTCACGAACTTGCACAGCGCTGTTTTAGGTGCAATGCTAGGCTATCTTTTTTTGTGGACGGTATTTCGCTTGTTTAAAGCAGTGACGGGTAAGGACGGGATGGGATATGGTGATTTTAAACTCCTCGCTGCTATTGGAGCTTGGTTAGGATGGGAACTTCTGCCAATCACACTTTTCTTGTCGTCTATCACGGCTCTGATCGCAGGTCTTGTAGCTTTTTCACTAAAACTCATGGAAAAGGATGATCCCATTCCTTTTGGAGCTTTCATATCAGCAGCAGGCTGGGTATTACTTTATACTGAATCCTATAATATATTTTTTTTAAGTTTCCTGACATAGAAATAATCCAAACGCTCAATTAACGTAGATGCTGGAGTACCTAATAAGTGTATCGTAATCCTTACATAGTTGGCTTGACTGGGGGCATAGGTAGCGGGAAAAGTACAGTTGCCGCAGCCTTTCGGAAGTTAGCTATCGATGTTGTAGACGCAGATCAAGCGTCTAGAGCCGTTGTTGACCCAGGAATGCCAGCGCTTAACATCATTGCGGATCGTTTTGGCTCACACATGATCTGTTCCGATGGAAGTCTTAATAGAACTGCCATGAGAAAGATAATATTCGCTAAAATGAACGAAAAAGAGTGGCTTGAAAAGCTCCTCCATCCACTAATAGCAGAGTGGATTCAAGATAAGCTTCTGTCAGCGAAAAGTGAATATGTTATCCTAGAGTCACCCCTCTTACTAGAAACAGATCAGCATAATCTCGTCAACACGCTGTTATTGATAGATATCCCAGAAAAATTACAGCGTGTAAGAGCCGCAGCGCGAGATAAAACCTCTGAAAAAAATATTGAGGCGATAATCAGTAACCAAATCACACGTGAAGAAAGACGCAACAAAGCAGACTATATATTTGACAACAGTGGTCCGAAGAAAAACATCTGTAGAAATATTCGTCGGTTTCATGAAATTTTCTTAAAATTAGCTGCAAAATCAGAGATTTTCTGCTGAGTTGGCTTAAACCGACACACTACAAGTTAATCGTCACCCGTACTAAAAAATCCACAAAGCTAAGTGTGACGAATCATATTAACTTTTGGTCCAACGCCAGTTTCCGCAAAACTCCAACATTTGCGTCAGGAAATATAAATTTGCTGTTATCAGTCACAAGCTGTTTGATTGGTACCCACTGCCCAAGTTGCCCTTCTGCCCCCTTTGGATATCCCAAATAACTGAGTACCAAGAAAAATTCTAGCACAAACTTTTCACCCGCATCACACCAATCAACAGTCAAATAGTGCTGAGCCTCTTCTACGCGAATGTCTAGTTCCTCGCTTAACTCACGCGAGAGTGCGGACTCGGACGTTTCTCCAAGTTCCACTTTTCCACCAGGAAATTCCCAATAGCCACCATAGGTTTGATTCGCACGTCTTTTTGTGATGAAGGCCGATTTACCCCGATCGAGAACAATCCCAGCAACGATGTAATTTGCAATCACCCTATATTACCCACGAGAACTTTCACTAAGTACGGTATTCTGCATTTATGCGCACATACTCATGTCCGAGATCGGTAGTCCAAACCGTTTCATTACAATCGCCGCGCCCAAGGTCTATGCAAATGTCTATATCATTCTCTCGCATCAAACATACCCCAATTTCCTCGCTGTAGGTCTCGGCCCTGGTGCCAAATTTCACAATGTCTTCACCATTAATAGCGATGCTCACATTTTTTATGTCAAGGTCGGTAATCGTTGCACGACCAACTGCAGCCAAAATACGGCCCCAATTAGGATCAGAAGCCCCTATAGCCGTTTTCACTAACGGGGACTCAGCAACCGTGTAAGCGGTGCTTCGAGCCTCACTATCTGTCGAAGCGCCGATAATTTTAATTGTTACGAATTTTTTCGCACCCTCTCCATCTCTAATACACTCTTTCGCTAAAGTTACACAAAGTATTTCTAAACAATTAATGAAGTCATAAAAATTACTCTCATTAACCACCACATTACTATGGCCAGTAGCAACCAATACCAATGAATCATTGGTGGAGGTATCTCCGTCCACTGTTATTCTATTAAAACTCTTTTCAGCGACAAGTCGAAGCGCCCGATCAAGCATTTTTGACTCGACCTTTGCGTCTGTAGCAATAAATCCAAGCATAGTAGCCATGTCGGGTCTTATCATACCCGATCCTTTTGCGATGCCAGTGATGGTTATTGGTGAGCCTTTCAATTTATTTTCGCAAGTTATCTCTTCCACTTGATTCACTGGAGGGATAATTTTCTGAACGCTCACTCCCTTGGGTCGGGTGTCGGTTGTCATGATCCCTTCAGCTGCACTACACCAACCCTTTTCGCTTAAATTAGCCGCAACCAGCGGAACGGCCGATAATAATTTAGTGATTGGTAAATATTCACCAATAACGCCCGTTGAAAAAGGTAGAACACTTTCTGTTGGAACTCCCATACATTTTGCTACTTCCGCACAGATATCTTCTGCATCCTTAACACCTCGACAACCTGTTCCTGCGTTAGCATTTCCGGTATTGACAATCAAATATTGAGTTGGGTGATGAGAGTGTAATGATTTTTTTGCCACAGAAACCGGTGCAGCGCAAAAAGCATTGCGCGTGAAAATTGCCGCTATTCCTGACCCTTTGCTCAAACTCATCATGACAAAGTCTGGCCTCCCCAACTCCTTGACACCAGCACTTACAGTGCCCAGTTTGAAGCCAGGAATTGATCTAAGGTGAGGCAGCTTTGTTATTATATTATCAACTTTCATAATCTATTATCCACCGCCGGTCTTCAGACCTAGTTTTTTATCTTACCGCAGCATTGTTTAAATTTTTTGCCTGAACGGCATGGGCATTGCTGATTGCGACCAACTTTCACACCCTCACGTGTAACAGGCTCTCGACGGTTTGATGTTTTTAGTTGCCTCTCTCCTGTTTCTGCTGATCTACCATGTTTATATTCTCGCCGTGCCACCTCCTGTTGGTGTCGTTCAGCTAAAACCGACGAGTCAGACCGGGAAGAGATCTGGACATGACTCAGGTATCTAATCGTCTCGTATTTGATTTTGCTCAAAAGTTCCTCAAACAACGCAAATGATTCTCGCTTATATTCCTGCTTTGGATTTTTTTGTGCATAAGCCCGAAGGCCAATACTTTGCCTGAGCTGATCCATCATGGCTAAATGTTCTTTCCAAAGATTATCCAACACTTGCAGCATAATTTGCCTCTCAACTTCACGCATCTGCTCACCAATCCGAATCTTTCTTTCTTCATCTTCTGCGTTTACGAGGTCAATAATTCTCTCGCGAACTGTAAATTCGTCGAGCCGATCATCATTTTTAAGCCAACTCTCGATATCAACTTTCACAGCAAAATCTTTTTCTAAAGTTGTCTGTAAATCTTCTATGTCCCATTGTTCAGCTAAGCTTCCGGGAAGGATGAAAGACTCCACACACTGAGTCAAAACATCTCTGCGAATATTAGTGATCACATTTGAAATGTCAGCATCTTCAAGCAATTCGTTCCGTTGCTGATAAATCACTTGCCTTTGATCATTGGCCACATCGTCATACTCTAAGAGATGTTTCCTCATGTCAAAATTCCTGCCCTCCACTTTACGTTGTGCTTTGACAATTGATTTAGTAACCATGCTATGTTCGATCGCTTCTCCATGCTCCATTCCCATAGAGCGCATCATCGTTTTTACTCGGTCAGACGCGAATAACCGCATCAGTGAGTCATCCAGGCAGAGGTAAAATCTAGTTACGCCAGGGTCTCCTTGCCGGCCAGCTCGTCCTCGCAATTGATTGTCAATCCGTCTTGACTCATGGCGCTCAGTGCCGATTATATGGAGCCCACCAGCCGCCAATACAGTTTCATGACGAGCGTGCCATGCCAGTTTACGCTTTTCTATAAACTCAGAGGATTCATCTTTGTGCACCTTGAGCTCTGCCTCTAGGTTTCCTCCCAATACAATATCCGTGCCTCGTCCAGCCATATTAGTGGCTATGGTGACTGAACTTGGTCTACCAGCATTCTCTATTATATTTGCCTCTCGCTCATGGTGCTTGGCGTTGAGAACACTATGCTTAATCCTCTTTTTTTTGAGCAATAATGAGAGCAATTCAGATGTCTCCACAGATGCAGTTCCAACCAAGACCGGTGCTCCTTTGGCGATCGTATCTTCTATATCCTTTATCACAGCACTAAATTTTTCCTCCTCGCTGAGAAAAACTAGATCATCGAGATCCTTTCGCTCCACCGGAACATTCGGAGGTATCACCATCACGTCCAAACCATATATCTGCCGGAATTCGAAAGCCTCTGTATCTGCCGTACCAGTCATGCCAGATAGTTTTTTATATAACCGAAAGTAATTCTGAAATGTTGTCGACGCTAAAGTTTGACTCTCTTGCTGGATAGGTACATGCTCTTTTGCCTCAATAGCTTGGTGCAATCCTTCTGCTAGTCTGCGCCCAGGCATCGTCCGTCCAGTGTGCTCATCTATTAAAACTACCATCTTATCCTGGACAATGTACTCTACATTGACCTTAAACAAATAATGTGCCCTAAGAGCAGAAGAAACATGATGTAACAATCCTAAGTTTGACGCTTGATAGAGACTTTGATCACTACCAAGTAAGTTAGCATCAATCAATTTTCGCTCTACTCTTTGATGTCCAGCTTCCGTAAGATCGACTTGTCGTGTTTTTTCATCAACTGTGAAATCGCCGATATAATCTTCGTCTTCCGGTTTTAAATCTAAAATTAAACGATTAATTTCTTTATAGAGATGCGAACTATCTTGAGCTGCCCCCGAAATTACTAGCGGTGTGCGAGCCTCATCGATAAGGATAGAATCTACTTCATCAACAATGGCATAATTCAGTGATCGCTGAGATTTCTCCTCAAGATGTAGCGCCATGTTATCTCTCAGATAATCAAAGCCAAATTCGTTGTTAGTACCATAGGTAATATCTGCCGTGTAGGCCTGTTTACGTGTTGATGCCCTCAAACCATTGTCATCATCAGGTGAACAATAAAAAGAACTGGCTTCATCACTGCCTCGATGAGATTGAATTACACCTAAAGATAACCCAAGTGCATGATACAAAGGTAACATCCACTGCGCATCTCTCTTGGCTAAATAGTCATTAACCGTAATGATGTGAACACCCTGAGCCGGCAACGCATTAAGATAAGCTGATAACGTAGCGGCTAAGGTTTTTCCTTCACCAGTTCTCATTTCGGCAATCCGGCCCTCATGAAGAGTAATTCCGCCGATCAACTGCACATCAAAATGTCGCATGGAAAGCACTCGCCGCGAAGTCTCTCTCACCGTGGCAAACGCCTCAGCTAAAACATCGTCTAATTGTTCTCCACATGCTAAGCGTTCACGGAATTTATTAGTTTTTGCCCTTAGATCCGAATCGGTTAACAATTTTAATGAAGCTTCCAACGAGTTTATCTCTGCGACGATCTTTTTTATTCGACGCAAATCTCTGTTATTTTTACTTCCAATTATTTTCTTCAGAATCGTAAAGATCATTAAATTGACACCCAAAACCTTGAAAGATCAACATAAACAAACAAATTAAGAAATGAAGATCACTGGAGAAACGATGGGGAAAACTAATAAATTTTTAATGAAGTGACCTGCGAATGTAGGTCGACGGGTCAACAGTTCTTCCGTTTTTATATACTTCAAAATGAACATGGGGCCCTGTAGAACGGCCCGTGCTTCCCATTTTGGCAATTACATCCCCACGTTTTACAATAGCACCAAGTTTTGCTAAATTTTCTTTATTATGGGCATACCTGGTGACATATCCATCGCTGTGATTGATTTCAACCATCTTTCCATAGCCGCTCTGAGTTCCCGACCAGGTAACGACCCCAGCCGCAACAGCAATTATATCTGATCCCTCTCTTCCGGCGAAATCAATACCCGAGTGCCATTGTTGCTTACCATGAAAAGGATCTGTGCGCATTCCATACTGAGATGACAGCCATCCTTTCAATATGGGCCTACCAGCAATAGTAGCTTCATTTTTAAGTCGATCATCAGACATCATAGACTGTAGAACGTTTAGCTGAGCTTCGCGATCGCTAATATTATTTTCAAGTGAAGCGAACATCATTTTAATCTGCTGTTGGGACGACATAGAGCTTGTCAATTCTGAGTTTAAGCTATCATTTGGACCACCCAAACCAGCCGACGTCGAGAAATCAAACTCCCCGTTTTGGAGATTTGCGATTTGCGTAAGTTGCTCTCCCAGCGCATCTAGACGAACTAGACGAGACCTCATTTGAGCAAGTTTTGCGGTCATAGCTGAAAGAGCATTTTCAACCTCATGCTTCCCAGATTCAACATCTTTATATTGGACCAATATTTGCTGTCTCATCTCATTAAGCGTATTTTCAAAAACTAATTCCCAGTTTTTATCTGACATGAGGGAACCAAGCCATAGTCCGGAAATGAGCGGAATACCTAGAACAATTACGACCAAGGCAGTCCTTGCCAGAACTGATAGATCAACCGTATGCGTTCTATCTGACCGATTATTAATGAGTATAATTTTCACTGAATTATATCCGTCTCTAATTTAACTCACCGCACTAAAGGTAATAGGTGCTCTGTCATCGTATCTTTCAAAAGTAATTAATTCCCATGCATCCTCTTGAGCAATTAGCTCGCGAAGTGAGGCATTATTTAGTGAATGTCCAGATTTAAAGGCATCAAATTCACATAATAAATTACCTCCCATTAAATATAAGTCTCCTATTGCGTCTAAAATCTTATGTTTTACAAACTCATCTTCGTATCTCAGTCCACCTTTGTTTAGAATTTTGTACTCATCAATGACAATTGCATTTGCTAAGCTGCCTCCTTTTGCGAGCCCCTGAGCTCTCATGGAATCATACTCCTTCAAAAACCCAAAAGTTCGTGCCCGACTAATTTCTTTCACGAAAGATGTAGAGGAAAGATCAAACGTTGCAATGTTGAAGTTATTTTTAAATAAAGGATGGTCATAACTGATCTCGAAATTCAATTTAAAGCCCTCATAAGGACTGAATCTTACGCTCTTTTCTTCATGCTCGAATTCGACCACTTTCTTCACGCGAACAAACTTTTTTGGTTCACACTGCTCTAAAATTCCAGCAGATTGCACTAAAAAAACAAATGGGGCAGCACTGCCGTCTAAAATAGGCACTTCATCCCCTGTTAAATCGATTTTAAGGTTGTCAATACCGAACCCTGCTAAAGCTGAAAGTAAGTGTTCAACTGTTGAGACGCACACTCCCCCACGCATGAGAGTTGTGGAGAGCTTGGTCTCTGCCACATTCTCTGCAAGTGCAGGTATTTCTGCTACCGGCATTACGTCTACTCTACGAAAAATTATTCCAGTATCAGCTTGCGCTGGGCGCAAAGTAAGAGACACTCTCTTTCCTGAATGTAATCCTAACCCAGACGCACGTATCGTGTTTTTCAATGTGCGCTGTCTTATCATTTTTCCTACTTCATACCTTTACTGAATAAAGAGCATAGCAGACATGATCTTGACCGCCAAGGAGTTTCATTTGCAGAGAAAATCATAAAACATTTTGGACAAAAAAAACTTATGACTAATCTGCTTGTTTTCTTAGAAATGCCGGGACATCCAAAAAATCTAAGTCTGAATCAACTTGCATGTCCAAGCGTTGCGCTGCCGCGCTATTCTCTGCTGATTTGCCTCGTCGGGTAATCGCAGGCTGATCCAATCGAGAATAATCAGGTGTTTTCCCACTCTTTCGAACTGTATTGTCAATAACACTTCTCGGACCAGATTTTACGCTTGCCGTCTGTAATCCAGTCGCCACAACAGTTACTCTTAGTTTGTCAACCATTTCAGTATCAAATACACTTCCCACGATAATCGTTGCATTCTCATCGGAAAATTCTCGGATAATTTTTCCTACTTCTTCGAACTCTCCCAAAGTCAAATCGAGCCCACTAGTTATATTCACCAGGATTCCCTTAGCACCCTCAAGGTTAATATCTTCCAATAATGGACAACGAATTGCACCCTCAGCAGCTTCCATGGCGCGATCATTACCGCTTGCTTCACCAGTTCCCATCATAGCCATCCCCATTTCGGCCATAATCGTTCTGACATCAGCAAAGTCCACATTTATCAATCCATCTAAAAGAATTAAATCAGTGATACCTTGAACTGCTCCAAACAACACATCATTTGCTTGTTTAAACGCATTAATGACCGTCATATCATGTCCAAGCACCTGAAGCAGCTTCTCGTTTGGAACTATGATCAAAGAGTCCACAACTTCTTTCAGAGTTGCAATCCCCTCATCAGCTACGGCCATACGTTTTTTGCCCTCGAATGAAAAGGGTCGCGTCACTACTCCCACAGTCAAAATACCCAACTGTTTAGCGACTTCTGCGATAACCGGAGCACCCCCTGTCCCAGTTCCGCCACCCATCCCTGCGGTGATAAAAACCATATCCGCTCCCTCGAGCGCCTGAGAAATACGTTCTTTGTCCTCTAAGGCCGCTTGTCGACCAATCTCAGGGTTGGCACCGGCGCCTAAGCCTTTAGTGAGTGTTTGACCCAACTGCAAAATAGTTGCGTTTTCCAACCCACTTAAGGACTGTGCATCAGTGTTTGCGCAGATAAAATCGACACCATCGATATCACTTTGCATCATATGTCGCACAGCATTTCCGCCACCTCCACCGACGCCCACGACCTTTATTTCAGCATTTTTTGGTATACTATCAACAAGTTCAAACATACATCATCTCCTTCTGTAAAACGTCAACTGAACGAATAACTTCGGCACCTAACACAAAACTAAATGTCTCCCTGAAACCAACTTTTAACACTACTAAAAAAACTACTCGCAGAACTCTCACTTGTCTCGATATCTTTTCGCTGTTCATACTCCAACTTCGCGTAATGCAATAGACCTACCCCGGTTGAATAGACCGGATTTTTTACAATATCGGCCAATCCTGAGACATTTACCGGCGCTCCAACACGAACCGGCATGTGAAAGATTTCTTCCGCTAATTCGGTGACGCCTTCCATCTTAGAGGTGCCGCCGGTCAGCACAATACCGGCGGCTAAAAGATGTTCGAAGCCACTGCGCCTCAAATCCTCTAAAACTAGGGTGAATAATTCCTCATATCGCGGTTCTACTACTTCCGCCAAAAGCTGCCGTGACATTTCTCTGGGGGCACGATCTCCAACACTAGGCACTTGCACTGTTTCCTCTGGTCGTGCCAATTTTGCCAAAGCACATGCATACTTAACTTTCAACTCCTCTGCATGTGCAGTAGGCGTGCGTAGAGCCATGGCAATATCATTTGTAACCTGATCTCCCGCAATCGGAATAACACCTGTGTGTCTTATAGCCCCCTCTGTAAAGACCACGATGTCCGAAGTACCACCTCCAATATCCACCAGTGCAACACCGAGATGTTTCTCATCCTCAGTGAGGACCGCATAACTTGACGCCAATTGTTCTAAGATAAGATCGTCTACGTCTAAACTGCACCGACGGACACATTTTTTTATATTGTGTCCCGCATTAACCGCACTCGATACGAGATGCACTTTAGCCTCAAGTCTAACCCCTGACATCCCCTTGGGCTGCCGCACTCCTTCTTGATTATCAATGATATATTCCTGAGGCAGTACATGAAGAATCTCTTGATCTGCTGGAATGGCAACAGCTTTTGCTGCATCAATTACCCGATCAATGTCGAGGTACTGGACCTCTCGATCTCTAATTGCAACAATTCCATGTGAATTGAGACTTTTTATGTGATTACCGGCGATTCCAACATAAACTGAATGGATTGCACAACCTGCCATTAATTCAGCCTCCTCAATGGCTCTTTGAATAGAATCAACCGTCGATTCAATATTCACTACGACGCCTTTTTTCAATCCCGTAGAAACATGCATTCCAGTGCCTATGATTTCTAAATCACCGTTCGCTGCTATCACGCCAACAATAGCAACGACCTTAGACGTACCGATATCCAACCCGACTACCATATTTTCTAAATTTGAATCCGTCATGAAATATCTCCGATGATGGTCATTAGCCGAATGAAATTACAAAAAATCGTTTGTATTCATCAATCTCAAAATTCGACAGCCGATTCTTTCGCCAGGCAACAGCTAATCCGTTTGAATAACGTAAATCTACATGGTCTATATCAGTGCGACGCTCTCGAAGCTCTGAGAGCCACGCCTGATTAAACCTTTGAAATTTTCCTGGAAAGCCGTCTCGGCCCATAAAAATTTGAATGGAATCAGTAGTTGAAATGCGCCACGAGCCAGCTCGATCATATTCTAGTTCTTCAATCTTCAATCCACTAAAGAAAAGTTGCTCACTAAAAATCTGATACTGATCCATCATTTTCTCTGCCGTCAAAAAATTAGTTTTTAACAAAGGCAGATCTAATAATTTAGTTTTATCAGATATGATCAGCTGCTTTCCCCTAGAATTTAAAAATCCTTCACCACCCCAACGAGCAATAGGGGTCTCCTCAATAATCGTTATCTCCAAGCTAGACGGCCAAACTCTTCTGATCTTAACTTTTTCAATCCAAGGGTCTGTCTGTAGCGCTTCCTTTAATCGATGAAGATCCGCAGAGATGTATCCACCTTTGACTTTGTGTTTAAGCATTTCAGTCAGGTAAGCTTTTCCTAGATGATTCAAATCGCCGATAATCGATACTTCCGTTATTCTTTGATTCAGGTAAGGGTATGTAGAAGCACCAATAAAAAATACCAAAAGTATGACAACAAAAGTTAGCAATAAATAATTGCTGATCAGGGACCATAAATTTTTTTTGTTGAGGGACGGTTTCCGGTGATTATTATACCTCTTTAGGTTTTTCATCATAATGATGTCTCCAATATTCGGTACACAGCATCATCAAATTTTATTCCAGCAGCTTCTGCCGCTTTTGGAACGAGACTACTCTTAGTCAAACCAGGTACAGTATTAACCTCTAAAAGGTGAAAAAGCCCTTTATCGTCGGTAATGACGTCGACTCGTCCCCATCCACTGCACCCAAGTGCGGTATAAGCGTCGTAACAAAAAGACTGTAAAGCGAGCTCTCGACTTTTTGACAAGCCACTTGGACAAAGGTAGCGAGTAGTGGTTGACCTATATTTTGATTGGAAATCGTAGAAACCAGTGTCTGTTTTAATACATATGGACGGCAATGCCTGATCAGCAATAATTCCTACGGTATATTCTTGTCCGGTCAATTTCTTTTCAATAATGACTCTGTCATCAAAATCGAAAGCCCAAGAGCTGGCCTGCTCTAGTGCCTCCGCAGTGTCAACGCTACTAATTCCTATGCTTGAGCCCTCTCGACAAGGCTTAACAATGACACCTCCACCGAGATGAGAAAGAATTTTGCTCCATTTTTGTTTTTTTCGAGATTCTAAGTGGATTTCAATGAAATCTGGAGTAGCCAAACCATGACTCCGCCAAACCTGCTTGCTCCTTGCTTTATCCATTGCAAGCGCAGAGGCTAAGACCTTACTGCCAGTAAAAGGTATTTTCAATAATTTCAAAGCACCCTGTAGTGATCCATCCTCTCCGTCTGACCCATGCATTGCAATAAATACACGATCAAATGTCTTTTCAAAAACGACATCCAAAAAATTATCGCCGACATCTATTAACTGCGAGTCAATAGATAATCTTGTGAGTGCATCATAAACTGCTCCACCGCTTTCAATTGAAATTTCTCTCTCCGAAGACTTACCGCCGCAAAGTACAGCAACTCGGCCAAACTGTGCATTAGCAGTCGTCATAAATCCTCACACTTACGCTGTAAAATTGATACTAAATGACTCACACTTCCTGCGCCCTGAGTGAGCACCATGTCATTAGAATTTACCAATTCATCTAGTATCTTCGGAACACAGTAGAAGTTTTCAACATAAATTGGTGCAACTTTTCCAAAATTCCTGATACTAGCTGCTAACTTCTTGCTACATACATCAAAAATAGGTTCCTCGCCAGCCGCGTAAACATCCAAGAGAAGAAGTTCATCCACTCTCGATAATACCTTCACAAACTCATCATAAAAATCATGCGTCCTGCTGTACCGGTGAGGTTGAAAAACCATTATGAGACGTTTTCCAGGCCAGCTGTCTCTCACAGTTTGAATGGTTGCATCTACCTCAGTGGGATGATGCCCGTAGTCGTCTACTAACATCGCCGAACCAGACGCAACTGGATAATTCCCAAGAATTTCAAAACGCCTGCCCACTCCATCAAATTTCTTCAGTCCTTCTATTATGGCTGCATCACTTATACCCTCATCACTTGCCACGGCAATTGCAGCAGTGGCATTAAGTACATTATGACGACCTGGCATGTTCAACTTGATTGACAATGGTGATCTTTTATCTGGCCGATCAACAACGAAATTAGATTGTTCCCCAGACATCACCAAATCTCTAATCTGATATCCAGCCGTCCTCGCAAATCCGTAGGTGAGCATTGGACGAGCCACATTGACTAAAATATCGCGAATTACTGGGTCGTCTACACACAAAACCGCTAGACCATAAAAGGGCAAATTGTGCAGAAATTCGAGGAATGTTCGCTTAAGCTTTTCAAAATCATAGTCATATGTCATCATATGATCTAATTCAATATTAGTGATAATCGCTACCAAAGGCTGCAAATGTAAAAAAGAAGCATCACTTTCATCAGCTTCTGCTATAAGATATTTGCTGGTGCCAAGCGTGGCGTTTTTCCCAATACTATTCACACGACCACCAACAACAAATGTGGGGTCTCTCTGGTCCGCCGCAAAAATTGCGGCCAAAAGGCTCGTAGTTGTAGTTTTTCCATGAGTTCCAGCTACTGCTATGCCATGCCTGTAGCGCATCAACTCGGCCAGCATTTCCGCTCGGCGAACAACGGGTACTCCTCTTGCTTGGGCTCGTTTAATTTCCACATTGTCCGTATCTACCGCTGATGACCTCACAACCACATCAGATTCATCAACATTACTAGCGTCGTGTCCCACGGTAACCTCTATACCGTTTTCCTCCAGCCTAGCAATATTTGGGTTGTAAGCAATATCTGAGCCCGAAATACAATAGCCAAGGTTACACAAAACTTCGGCTATGCCACACATGCCACTACCGCCAATACCCACAAAATGGATTTTTTTAATTCTCCGCATCTCAGGCGGTAATAAAATATTATGATCAGACATTTAAATAACCCAAACAAACTTTACAAATCTCCTCTGTTGCTCGTGTCTTCGCAGCACTCCTCGCTGCTAATGCCATGCTCAACCGTTTATCGGAACTTTCAACAAATTCTTCTATCAAATCTCGTAATTTATCTTGTGATAAATCAGACTGTTGACAAACCACTGCCCCCTTCATAGATTCAATCCATTTAGCATTTGCAGTTTGATGGTCATCGATGGCAAACGGGAAAGGAATAAAAATTGCTGCTAATCCGACATTGCTTAATTCAGCGACAGTCAATGCTCCAGCACGGCATATAACAAAATCAGCCCACTCATAAGCCTCATTCATAGAATTAATAAATGGAACCACAGTACACTCAACATTCAATGCAGCATACACCGCTCGTGTTAATCCCACATGTTGTTTACCAGCCTGATGCATGACCTTTGGACGATTATTTTCTGGCATAAGCGCCAATGCCTTAGGAACCAATTCATTTATTGTTTTTGCGCCCCTGCTTCCTCCCAACACAAGAAGGTTTACTCCCCCTGTACGTCCCTCCAAACGAAACTTTGGTGCCTTGATTCCTAAGATTTCCTTTCGTACTGGATTTCCAGACCAATGAGCTCCTTTTATGGTCCCTGGGAATCCCTCCAGAATTGATTTCGCAAAGAAACTAATAATTCGATTTGTGGTTCCGGCAATGGCATTTTGTTCATGAATTATAATCGGTATGTCTCTCAACCAAGCAGCTAGGGCGCCAGGGCCGGATCCAAATCCTCCCATACCAAGAACTGCGGCAGGCTTAATCTCGTCAATAATTTTCATGGCCTGCCTTATTGATTGCGACAATAATAAAGGCGCCTTAATTAGTGCTGCTAAACCCCGTCCTCGTATACCCTCGATGTTCAATAATTCAATGGGAATGTCGTGGGTAGGTATTATTTCAGACTCAATGCCGTTCTTGGTTCCCAGCCAAGAAACTGCGACACCAAATTCTCTGAGTTGTAAAGCAACTGCCAGCCCTGGAAACACATGTCCACCAGTTCCACCAGCCATAATCAAAATCCGAGGCTTTACAATGTCATGCATTTCTGTTTCTCCTCACACTTACATTTGATGCAATTTTAAGGTCATTACTTATTCGCATCGCCATACCCATGAGTAAACAGCAACATATTAGGCTGGTGCCACCGTAACTTATAAAGGGAAGAGTGAGGCCTTTTGTTGGAAGTAACCCCGCATTTACACCAAGATTTATAAAAGTCTGACCGCCAATGAACAAACCAACACCCACGAGGAAATAACTTGCATACCAATCACCAGCGTTAACAGCGTGAAAACTTAATTGAAAGATCCTTCCAATTAAAATCATAAAAATGGTAAGTAAAACGAGCACTCCAAAAAAACCAAATTCCTCTGCAAAAATTGCGAAAACGAAATCGGTATGGGCCTCTGGCAAATAACGCATCTTCTGAACAGATTGACCGAGTCCAAGACCCCACCATTCACCTCTGCCGAAAGCAATTAAGGATTGTGTTAACTGATATCCAGCTGCAAATTGATCAGCCCAAGGATCTAAAAAAGAGGTTAGACGAGCCAAACGATATGGAGCTGCTCCAGCTGACCACCAAAGTCCAAAGCCGGCAAGTAAAATGAGGATTAGGTAATCACGCAGTCGCACATTACCAATAAATAAAAGTGCCATGAAGATACCACCAATTACCACAACTGAGCCATAATCTGGTTGGGAAATGAGTAATACTGCTACCAATGACATCAATCCGACGATGAAAGCTAATTTACTGAGTTCCTTGGCAAAAACTTGTCTATGCCGCGCTAAGTAGTCTGCAAGAAACACGATCACAGAAATTTTTGCGAACTCCGCCACCTGAAAAGTAAACCCGGCTAGAGAAAGCCAACGCTTACTACCGTTTAGCTCCTTGCCAATCCCCGGAATTAACACCGCTACGAGCATTAGAATAGAAAAAAACATCCATAATCTACCAAGCGACCTCAATCGCTTAGGCCTAACCTTGTATGCGGTAACCGCCACAAGTGTTGCTAATAAAATATAGATTGCATGGCGTCCTGCAAAGAAAAAAACGTTGCCAAACCGATGTTCTGCGAAACTGAAAGAGGCAGATGCCACCATCACAAAGCCCAGAGAGATTAAGGTAATCAACGGAATAAATAAAAATGGGTCAACGTACCATTCTTGTGATTTCGAATCGAATTTATGTTTGAAAATATTTTTTCTCATCAGAAAGCCCGCCCATTTTCGCTCAAACTATTGACTGCCGCCTGAAAATGGAGCCCTCTTTCAATATAATTTTCGAACATGTCAAAACTAGCGCAAGCTGGGGATAGTAATACTACGTCCCCCGCACATCCAATTTTTGAGGCCTCTACAACGCATGCCTCGATACTACTGTGCCGGCTCACAGGTATAACACCAACTAAAAGATTGTGTAGTTCATCTGCAATTTCTCCCAGCAAAAAACAATGTTTTACCGTCGTACTCACCATTTCTATCAAGCTAGAAAAATCAATATTTTTCGTACGGCCGCCTGCTATAAGTAAAATATTGCGTTTTTGTAATTGAGAGAATCCCTTGATCGCTGCACATGCCGCTCCTATATTTGTCGCCTTAGAGTCATCGATATACAAAATATTATTAATGCAGGCAATTTCCTCGCAACGGTGAGGAAGTCCCCTAAAGTGACGCAATGTGTTCAACATTGATTCCATGGGTAATCCAGCACATTTACCAAGAGCCAAAGCAGCCAAAGCATTGGAAATATTATGGGTTCCCTTTAACGACAAATCACAAACAGGCAGTAAACGTTGCTTACCCAGCGCTAACCAACGAATGTCATCATGCGAAATAACACCAAAATCTGTTGCCTGAGGCTCATCTATGCCAAAGGTGACAAGATCGCAATAAGTGAGACCTTGAGGAAAGGTTAATGGATCATCTCTGTTTACCACCGCTTGCTTAGCGCCCAGAAAAATATGTTGCTTAGCCGCTAGGTAATTCTCCATACTTCCATGTCTATCAAGATGATCTGGAGAGATATTAAGAAATCCACAGATATGTTCACCCGTCCCCTCAAAAAGCTCAAGCTGAAAACTTGACAATTCCAATACATATAACTTGAATTTTTTACCCACGAGATCCAGCATTGGCGTTCCAATATTGCCACCAATCCCCACCTTAATATTGGCGTTCTCGGCCATCGCACCTACCAGCTTAGTAACTGTGCTTTTCCCATTAGCACCCGTAATTGTTACTATCGGTGAACTAACCGCTTTAAAAAATAACTCTAAATCGCCTATTATTTTGACAAAGTGTTCGCGTGCAGAAAGGAGCAAAGGAATATCACGGGGAACGCCAGGACTAACCACGATAGTGTGAATTTTTTGAAAAAAATGGTCATCAAATGGCCCATAAAAAATATCATGGGTCGGGAACAGTTCTGTCACGCGATCGGGTGAGGAAGAGCTCTTTTTTGGATATGTATTAACAAAGATAAAGTCGAGGTTTCTGGTTTGCAAAAACTTAGCCACAGATATCCCGGTGATTCCCGTCCCTAGAATGGCAATCACTTTTGAAATATGTTGCTCTAATTTCACTTAGTAAGCTCCAGAATTCTATCGCAATTTGAGAGTAGCTAGTCCAATCAGAACTAGGACAAATGTGATAATCCAAAACCGAACTATGACTCTCGGCTCTGGCCAACCTTTTAACTCGAAATGGTGATGTAAAGGTGCCATACGAAAAATACGCCGTCCAGTGAGCTTGAACGAAGCGACCTGAATAATTACGGACATGGTCTCTACCACAAATACCCCGCCCATGATAAATAAAACGATTTCTTGCCTCACAATTACTGCGATAACACCTAGCGTAGCACCAAGAGCGAGTGCACCCACATCACCCATAAAAACCATCGCCGGATATGTATTGAACCAAAGAAATCCTAACCCAGCACCGCAAAGCGCAGCAGCAATAATAAGTAGTTCTCCGGCACCACTTATAAATGGTATATTCAAATAATGCGCAAACTGATAATTTCCACTTGCATATGCAAAAACGCCCAATGCCCCCGCTACAAGAACGGTCGGCATCACAGCTAACCCGTCAAGTCCATCAGTCAAATTAACCGCGTTACTTGTACCAACAATTACAAAATAAGTCAGCACCACAAAAAATGGTCCCAAATCTAATGCAAAAGACTTAAAAAATGGAACTATTAGTTCGGTCTCTGAGGGCGATTGCGCAGTAAGGTAGAGCGCCAGGGACGCTGCCAACCCAATTAATGATTGCCAAAAGAATTTCCAACGTGCAGGTAACCCTCGGGGATTTTTTGCAACCACTTTTCGATAATCATCAACCCAACCAACTAAGCCAAAAAATATCGTCACCGATAACACTATCCAGACATACCGGTTCTGGATATCTGCCCACATTATCGTGCTCATAAACATCGTAATAATAATCAGAGCACCACCCATAGTCGGCGTGCCAGCTTTTGAAAAATGCGTTTTCGGCCCGTCACTACGAATTGCCTGTCCAACTTGTAGATCATTTAACCTTCGAATCAGAAACGGTCCAAAAATCCAGCACATACCAAGCGCGGTAAGTACTGAGAAAATACCTCTCAAAGTAAGGTATTGGAACACTGATAACGGACTATAGAATTGTCCAAAATAATCACTTAACCAAAAAAACATTAGAAAATTTCTCCACTCTCGAGCATGCCTACTATCTTTTCCATAGAGGAAGCACGCGACCCTTTTATCAGAAAGGTCGTCTCTGATGTGTCTTTAAAACTTGATAAATAATTTCGTAAAGCATCTAAGGATGAGAAATGCTGACCATTAAATTGTTTACTCGCATTCGCACTTAGGCAACCAAGTGTAAGCATCGAATCGATCCCTAAATCACGTGCATAATCACCTACAGAGGAGTGAAATTCTGGAGCATGATTGCCCAAGTCAGCCATATCTCCAAACACAAAAATTCGGATGCCGGGGCGCGTAGAAAGAAAATTAATCGCCGCTTTTACAGACTCTGGATTAGCATTGTATGAGTCATCAATTAAAGATCCGCCAGAGCGTAACTTTTTAACCATTAAACGTCCCGACAAAGGTTGCACCATCTGGAGACCTTGCTTTATCGAATCGATACCTGCACCTGTGGCAAGCGCGCAAGTGGCTGCAGCAACTGCGTTACTGACGGAATGCTGTCCTGGAACATTTAATCTTATTGAAATATCTCGCAAAGTCTGAGTTTTAGAAGATAATCGCATCGTAAATTTGTAACAACCAAGCTCATCTGATTTAAGATTAATTGCCATAACATCTGCACATTTACCTTCTGCTGAAAACGTTATGCACCGTCGCGCTCCTATCACATCCCTCCATTTATCAGCGTAATCAATGTCCAGATTTAAAACTCCCACTCCATCTTCAGGTAAACTTTGGTAGATCTCTGATTTTGCACTCGCTGTAGTACCTAGATCGCCAAAAGCTCCAATATGCGCGTTCTGAATATTATTTACCAAACTGATATTAGGGCGAGATAACGAACACAAATAATTAATATCACCAGCTTTCCTGGCTCCCATTTCTAAAACAAGATAGTCGGCTGCTTCAGAAAGCGCCAACAAAGTCAAGGGTAATCCAATTTGATTATTTAAATTGCCCTCTGTCGCATGTACCGATCCGCAGAGTTTTAAAATTGAAGAAATAAATTCTTTTACAGTAGTTTTTCCACTACTACCCGTTACGGCAACAGTTTGTCCTCTGAAAGAATCCCGTTTTAAACTAGCCATGTATCCCAGTGCTTTTTCGGTGTCTTTAACAACCCACTGTGGAAGATTTTTCCCAAAAACTGGCTTTGAGACAATTGCTCCCGCAATTTTATTAGCAATACCCTCAATGAACTCATGACCATCATGATTTTTACCCGAGAGTGCAACGAAAATATCACCACGTTTTACTTTTCGACTATCGATAGAGACCCTATTACACTTCGCATCAGAATTAAGGAGTGTTCCCCCGAACTGAGCTGCAGCATCACTCAATAAAATGGCTGTCATCTCACTCCATCCTGACGATCCAACAAAGCAGAGCGAACCTGGTACTGGTCGCTGAAAGGTAATTGTCCAGATGCTACATGTTGAAAATCCTCATGACCTTTGCCAGCTATCAGAACTAAATCATCTGATGCTGCAGAAAAAATGGCGTGTCGAATCGCATCGCGACGGTCGGTCTTAATTATTGCCTTCCCGAGCATCCCGCGCTTAATTTGTGCTATTATTTGATCCTCTGGTTCACCGCGGGGGTTATCACTAGTCAGTACTACTCTATCTGTATATCGCTCTGCTATAGCTCCCATTTTGGAGCGCTTCCCTATGTCTCGTTCACCGCCGCAGCCGAAAACCACCCAAAGTTTTCCTATACTGTGGGCCCTCAGTGTTATCAGCACTTTTTCTAAGGCGTCGGGAGTATGGGCGTAATCCACCACCACACCAGGCACTGATTCCATATTGATTAGCTCCATACGACCAGTGGGCGCTTGAATCAATGGGATTGCTCCCAAGACGTCAGAAAGCGGCATTTTTGTGGCTGCTGCAGCCAGTACAGCTAATAAGTTGGACAAATTAAACTGGCCTACTAAAGAGGATTTAATGGTACCGCGACCCCAAGGAGTAACGACTTCAGCTGTCACTCCAAGCGGGTCTAGCTCAATGGAAGTGCAATAAATATCGGCTTTATTATTGTCCAAGCTATACCTGTAAATTTGTTTGTGTGAAGCTATTTTCCCCGCCAGCACAGCAGAAAAGTCGTCGTCGATATTAATTATAATTGTCTGCAGCTCAGGTTTTTGAAACAACAGTGTCTTAGAAGCTCCATAACTTTTCATATCACCATGGTAGTCAAGGTGATCTCGGCTTAAATTCGTAAAAATAGCGGTGTCTACAGAAACAGCATCTATTCTTTTTTGAGCCAAGGCATGGGACGATGCTTCAAGTGCGACGCTCGAAACACCAGCATTGGATAGACTTTTGAGGATAGCCTGGATCGTTATAGCATCTGGAGTAGTCAAAGAAGTTTTGATCACCTCGCTTGCTGACATTCCGTCAGCCCTTGAGCCCCCGATTACACACCCCAAAGTACCTAGGTATGCTGATTTCTTGCCAAGGCGTGTTAAAAGATCAGAGAGCAGCCAGCAACATGAGGTCTTTCCATTGGTGCCTGTAGTAGCAATTGTGCGAATTTTTTTTGACGGATTCTCGTAAAATGTTGAAGCAATTTGAGAAACTTTACTGTATAAATCAGAAACTCGAATTACAGGCGCTGAAAAATCAGATGTATTACCTCTCCATGCTTGATCAACAACTATACCAACCGCTCCTTTTCTCAGCGCCTCATCAACATGGAGCATTCCATTTGTTTTTTTACCTGGAAGCGCAAAAAATAAGTCACCCTGTTTTACCAATCGACTGTCTTGACACAATCCCGAAACAGATAAACAAGAGGATGATAATTCAATTTTTTCATTGGCAAAAAGTTCGCCGATACTCCAGCATTTTGGGCTATGTAACGTTGTCATGACTCACCTGCTGAAAAATAATTAATTTTCGCACCAGATAACATCGGCGTTGTCGAAACCGAGTCAGGCGTTACCCGCATTAATCGAAGTGCATTACCTGTAACCTCAGCAAAAACAGGTGCAGCCACGTGGCCCCCAAAATATTTCCCACGACTTGGTTCATCAATGACGACAACAGTCACTATTCTGGGACTTTTAACGGGGGCCATACCTGCAAATGTTGCCGTGTAACGGTTCTTGGCGTATCCGCCGCTTTCTCTAGTCTTATGCAAAGTACCAGTCTTCCCAGCGACCGAATATCCCGAAATGGACGCCTTTTGCCCAGTTCCGTCGTGCCCCACTGCGGATTCGAGCATACCGCGAACTGCTCGAACATCATCTGGATTAAACAATTTTTCTGCCCTCAAGGGAGGATCATTAGCAATTAATGAAATCTCGCGACGCATCCCATCATTGGCCAGCACCGAATAAGCTCGTGCAAGCTGAAGTGACGTAACACTAAACCCATATCCGAAAGCAAAAGTAGCTTGAGAAATTGGGTCCCAAATATGGAACGTCGGTAAGTTTCCGACTGCCTCAGCAGGAAAACCACTACCTGTGCTCTGACCCAGACCTAACTTTTCAAAAACGCCTCTGGTTAACCTTGGATCCAGCTTTAAAGCAACTTTAATGGTTCCAACTTGACTCGATTTGGATAATATCTCAGTAAGATTGAGTACCCCATAGTCACTAGAATCCGTAAATGTCTTGTAATCTACCTTTATGTAGCCTGGGCTCGTATCTATGTTTGAATGCTCACTGAAAATTCCAGACTGTAAAGCAGTCAAAATAGTAAATGGCTTCACTGTAGAGCCTGGTTCAATCAGATCTAACATTGCCCGATTACGCAAAACATTTGGAGTTACAGTAGAGCGATCGTTTGGATTGAAAGATGGCTGATTCACCATTGCTAAAACTTCTCCAGATTTCACATCAAGCACCACTACTGATCCCGCCTGTGCATCATGCTCATGAACCGCATTCTTAAGGGCTCGATATGCCGCATATTGAATACGAAGATCAATACTCAAGCTCAAGGGTTTGCCGCGCCTTGCGTCCCTATCAACTCCAAGTTCTTCGATAACGTGTCCCGATTTATCCTGAAGTACTCTCCGTAATCCTGATTCACCACTCAACCATGCGTTATAAGCCAACTCTAAACCTTCTTGTCCCCTATCCTGCTCTTTGCTAGTAAGACCAACCAACTGAGCCGTAACCTCTCCCGCAGGATAGAAACGCTTGTACTCTTGCACGGCGTTGACTCCGGGTATCCGCAAATCCAACACCTTATCTGCTTCTTCAACAGGCAATTGACGCGAAAGATACATGAAAGATTTTTTACGATATGCATTAAGCTTTTGTTGTAGACGTTCTGGAGATTGTCCTAACGCCTCGGCAAGAAGTAATAACTGATTAGCATTTGCTGAAAGCAGCAGCTGTGGGTTAGCTGTTAAAGTTGAAACAGGAGTGCTCACAGCAAGGGGAACACCATGCCTGTCTGATATGATTCCCCTATAAGCGGGTATGACCTGTGATCGGAGTGCTCGAGAATCGCCTTGAGTACGTAAGAAATCGCTGCCCTGTAATGACGCTATTTTTATGAGGATAATAATTGGTAGTGCTAATACAATTAATACGACTAAGAAAAAACGCCAATTTGCAGCGGCCGCTGGATGACCCGTTTTAATCATCATCAGATCCCCTATAAGATACCGGATTTACTAAAATAATTTCATCTCCCAATGGAGTCCTCATATTCAATTCATTGATTGCAATAGTCTCAACGCGTGGCAGCGATCCCCAAGTGCTTAACTCTAAAATAAGACGACCGTAATCTGCCTGAAGCTGATTATTGGTTTTCTCTGATATTGAAATTCTTTCGTAATACTGGCGACACAAATGCTCAACATACGCTACTGAAATGGCAGAGAAAACCACTAACAGCCAGATGGATACGAGTCCTATTAAACTTAAGGTAAAAGGAATTTTGTGTTCAAAAATTTTCATGCCACTCTCTCAGCCACCCTCATTACGGCGCTGCGGGCGCGCCAATTATGTGCAATCTCACTCTGTGTTGGTTTGATCGCAGACCCAATTCCAACTAATCGAACATTTTTATCAAAGTCCTTCGTAGGGAGATATTTTGGGGTCGTTAAACCCCGCTGTTGAGCACGTATAAATCGCTTTACACAACGATCCTCCAGGGAGTGAAAACTAATAATGACTAATCGGCCTCCAATTTCTAATAAGTCAATTACTTCGCTCAGAAAAACATTAAGTTCTTCAAGCTCTTTATTAATGTAGATCCGAATAGCCTGAAATGTCTTCGTCGCAGGATGCTGGCCACCCTCCCACGCCGGATGAGCATCAGAGACTATTTTTGCTAGACGTAGCGTGCTTTCAATTGGTGAATCTGAGCGCTCATAGTCAATTGCTTTTGCAATTCTTTTTGCAAAACGCTCCTCACCAAATTGTTTCAAAACACCTGCAATATCATTTTTAGAAGCATTATTTAACCAATCTCTAGCAGACCTGCCACTCGTCTGGTCCATGCGCATATCCAAAGGACCATCACGCATAAAACTAAAACCTCGGCTGGGGGTTTCAAGCTGGGGAGAAGAAACACCGAGGTCAAGTAAAATCCCAGAAGTTGTCTTCGAACCCAGCTTTTCAAGCACTTCAGAGAGACTTCCAAAAGATGCATGCATCAAAGTTAGCCTCAATTCTCGCGGGAATAAAGTTCGACCATGAGCTAAAGCTTCCAAATCCTTATCAATAGCTACTAAGGAGCCATCCTCGGATAACTTATTCAATATTGCTAAAGAGTGCCCGCCACGCCCAAAGGTACCGTCAACATATAACCCATCTGGATTTATCACCAGAGCATCGACAGATTCTCTCAATAGTACTGGCTTATGCCCAATCATATACAGCTACCAATTTACCAAGACAAATTCTTCAACGCATCAGACATACCCTCTCGCTCACTGAGAATTGCTCGATAACCAGCTTGAGACTTTTCTCTCTCAGCATTCCAATTGTCTTCCGACCATAATTCCAATCTCTGTGTGCGTCCCACGAGAACCAACTTTTTAGACAGCTGCGCATATTCACGCAATTCTGTTGGAATAAGTACTCGACCGCTGCCATCAACCTGCACGTCCTTTGCCTGACCCACAACAAAACGACTCAGCATCTCACCCAATTCATCCAGAGCAGGCAATTTGGCTACTTTTTCTTCAAATTTTCGCCATTCAGGAAGCGGCGATAGTGCCAAACACGTTGATTTCATATCAATAGTCACAACCAGCTCCCCCCTACACAAGTTATCGAGCATGGCCCTGTAACGCGTCGGAACAGCCATTCGCCCTTTCGAATCCATGTTAATGGGATCACTGCCTCTGAACACTTTACTCCCCTTCTGCTCTTATTTTTCCCATTAAAACCCACTATTCACCACATTTCACCATTTGTGCAGATTAGGCATAGTGAGTTTCAAAGTCAAGTAAAGAAATTAAGAAAAACTACTTAAAAATCAGTCAGTTCAGGTGCCCCGGTTCAAAAGGCTGATGTTAAAAGCGATGTTTTAAATATTTAATATTTTAAAACATGTGGATGCGACAACAACTTAATGTGATTTATAGATGAAGAGCTATGGTTTAACTTGGAGAACAAAGTTAAAAAAAGAGTCAACCGATAAGCCGGGTTCTGTCGTGGACAGTCATTCATCTGGGGCAAACGTCACCGCATACCTCTAGCGACCTACCCGTCTCCAACGCGGGCAACGTCAAAGGAGACCTATTTGGTCTTGCTCCAAGTGGGGTTTACCCTGCCACTGTTGTTACCAACAGCGCGGTGCGCTCTTACCGCACCCTTTCACCCTTACCTGATCGGAAATAGATCATTGGCGGTCTTCTCTCTGCGGCACTTTCCGTGGACTCACGCCCCCCAGGTATTACCTGGCACTCTGCCCTGTGGAGCCCGGACTTTCCTCTACGGAATTTCAAATGCGTTCCCGATTGAACTCAAAAACTTCGCAGCGACTGCCTAGTCGACTCTATTGAAATCATACCATGAATATCAAATTATTTAAGTTTTTAATACTGATCGGCAATTTTAATTTTGCTCAAATTGATCCCTTTACGAGATGTTTTGTAATCCAAAGCGCCAGCTTCCGACGCATGTTTGGATCAGAAATCTTATCCTTTGCCAACGGTTGTATTAATTTGTCCTCAACAAGTACTCGGTATACAAACTCAACTTTCAATTTGGCACTGTCATGTTTTTCCGGATATCCATATCCTCTTTTATCGGCATAATGTGATCCCACTCGAATTGCTTTTTTGACCAGCTCCGCTTCATCCTCCAACTTGCTCAAATTTACTTCTCCCAAAATTAAAGCTATCCCACAAATCTACGAGCATTATAAAATAACTGCATCCAAGGGGAGTCTTCCCCCCAATTCAGTGGATGCCAAGAGTTCAATACTGTTCTGAATACACGTTCCGGATGAGGCATCATTAAAGTAACACGCCCGTCTCTGCTACAGATGCCGGTGATACCGCTCACCGAGCCGTTCGGATTTGCAGGATAAGACTTGGCCTCCGCCAAATCATTACCCAAAAAACGCATGGTAACCATATTTGAAGTTTGAAGATCAATATGCATATCTTCATTATCAAATTTAACCATCCCCTCACCGTGGGAAACTACGATGGGCATGTGTGAGTCACTCATGTTATGTAAAAAAATTGATGGACTCTTTTCTATCCTGACAAGAGAAAAACGTGCTTCGAACTGCTCTGACAGATTTCTTACGAAAAAAGGCCAAGGCTCCGAACCAGGAATCAGTTCTCTAAGATGAGAAAGCATTTGACACCCATTACATACACCCAGCGTGAACGTTTCTGATCGATGAAAAAAATCACTGAACTCATCTCTCAAACTCGAATTATAGAGGATAGTTTTTGCCCACCCTTGACCGGCACCTAGCACATCTCCATAAGAAAAACCTCCACACGCAACAAGACCCACAAAATTTGATAACTGGACTTCACCACTTAATAGTTCACTCATGTGCACATCAACGGCAGTGAATTTCGCTCTATCAAATGCCGCTGCCATTTCTAATTGTCCGTTGACTCCTTGTTCTCGCAAGACTGCTATTCTGGGACGGACAGTGCCAATCAATACCGGAACCTCAATTTGAAAATTTAACTTCACCGAAAGCCCAGGGTCTTCTAATATTAAGCAATCAAATTCACTTTTTGCGCAATTACTGTTATCACGCAGAACAGACATTTGATAAGAAAGTTCGCTCCATGCCTTGTATAATTCAGCTCTTGGCTTGCAAAATAACTCAACGCCTGAACAACTAACTCGAATAACTTGCTGATTGTTCAGCCTTCCAATTTCACGGCAACATAAATTTAAAGCTTTACAGCGCTTAATAATTCCATTGGCACTATCTGCCTTCACCTGAATAACTGCACCTAATTCCTCACTGAATAATCCAGATAGACAACCGTCATAACCATGATCGGTTTCAATGTTAATATCAATTCCAACACGACCGGCAAACGACATCTCTAGAAGAGTCACCACAAGACCACCATCCGAACGATCGTGATAAGCAAGTAATTCACCCTCTTTATTCAGCATCTGCAAAACATCAAAAAACTTTTTAATAACGTCTGGATCATCTAAGTCAGGAACTCTATCTCCAAATTGACCATTCACTTGAGCTAATATAGATCCTCCCAGTCGATTCAAGCCTGCTCCCAAATCAAGCAAAATCAATCGAGTATTTCCGCAATCGGTTCTCAACTGCGGCGTTAAGATTTTTCTGACATCAACTGCTGGCGCAAATGCGCTTACAATTAAAGAAAGTGGCGATACGACTGATTTACTCTTGTCACCATCATTCCAATTAGTCCGCATGGACATAGAATCTTTTCCAACCGGAATACTAATTCCCAAAGCCGGACAAAGCTCCATACCTACTGCCTCTACAGTTCGAAAAAGTTTTTCCTCTTCAAAAGAGCACCCCGCCGCACACATCCAGTTAGCAGATAATCGCACATCAGACAGTGAAGTAATTAAAGATGCAGCAATGTTGGTAATCGCCTCCCCGATTGCCATACGACCAGATGCCGGTGCATTCACCACGGCCAATGGAGAACGTTCCCCCATCGCAACTACCTCACCTCTGTAACTTTCAAAACTCAGTGCTGTCGCTGCACAATCAGAAACGGGCACTTGCCACGGACCAACCATCTGATCCCTGGTTACCATGCCGCCCACTGAGCGATCTCCGATAGTAATCAAAAAATTTTTGCTTGCCACGGTCGGATGTCTAATAACCGAGTCGATGACTTCATCCAGTTTCATTTTTTTTACTGAAAGTGGGGGAAATGATGTATCTGCGCCGATTGCGATTCGAGTTGTAAGAGATGATAGTGGGAATAATAAAGCTAACGGTACATCTATGGGTGTATTTTTAAAATGCTCGTCCTCAACTACCACCTTTTTGTCTTCAATTGCTTCCCCTACAATTGCAAAAGGGCACCGCTCTTTGGCACAAAATCCAGCGAAAACATCGATGTGTTCCGTCTTGATTGCCAGGACATATCGCTCTTGGGCCTCATTACACCAAATCTCCTTTGGAGACATCTGCGGCTCGGCATTTGGGATGCCACGAAGTTTAAAATGCCCTCCAACTCCTCCGTCTTTTATTAACTCTGGCAGCGCATTTGATAAACCACCTGCACCAACATCATGGATAAACGAAATTGGATTTTGATCTCCTAATTGCCAGCACCGGTCTATGACCTCTTGACACCGTCTCTCCATTTCAGGGTTTTGTCGTTGAACTGAACCAAAATCTAATTCTGCCAAACTCTGGCCAGCAGTTACGGAGGATGCTGCGCCTCCTCCAAGTCCAATTAGCATTGCTGGACCTCCTAAAACAACCAATTTAGTGCCCGCTTGAAACGATTTTTTGAGCACATGCTGCGACCTTATATTGCCATATCCTCCAGATATCATAATTGGCTTGTGGTATCCAAGACATTGGCCATTCATTTCTAACTCAAAACATCGGAAGTACCCGCAGATGTTAGGTCGGCCAAATTCGTTATTATATGCAGCCGCTCCTACAGGAGCATCGAGCATAATATCTAGAGCGGATGCAATCCGATCTGGCTTTCCGTAGTTCACTTCCCACGGTTGTGTATAATCTGGAATATTCAAATTAGACACACTAAATCCAGTAATGCCAGCTTTGGGTTTTGAGCCTTGACCCACAGCACCTTCATCACGTATCTCACCGCCCGCGCCAGTCCCAGAGCCGGCGTAAGGGAATATTGCGGTTGGATGATTATGCGTCTCCACCTTCATCAAAAAATGTATATCCTCAAACGAATATGTATACTCCCGCGTTTTTGGATCGGGGAAAAAACGTCCTCCAAAGGATCCTTCCACCACAGCTGCATTATCAGAATAAGCTGACAAAATACCCTCATTATTCTTAATATAAGTATTTTGTATCATCTCAAAGAGAGTCTTATCCTGCATACTGCCATCAACTATCCATCGAGAATTAAATATTTTATGCCTGCAGTGTTCTGAATTCGCCTGAGCAAACATCATCAACTCAACATCGGTTGGATTCCGTCGTAACTTAGAAAACTCGTCGTGAAGGAAAATCATTTCGAAATCACTTAATGCCAATCCTAAATCTAGATTTACCTGTCTAAACATTTCAAAATTTCCATCTAATATATCCATAGTTTTGAGAGGAACAGGATCCTCATGCATGAATAGTTTGGTAGATTCGCCAATATCGAAAAGAACAGTTTCAATCATCCTGTCATGTAATAATTCAGCAAGAGTTATCTCTTCGGATCGATCGAGTGTAATTGAGGTGGCGATAGAAAAAGCGATGCCACGCTCGACTCGAAGGACACAATCCAAGCCACAATTTCGGGCTATATCAGTCGCTTTGCTCGACCACGCCGAAATAGTTCCAAGACGAGGTACAACCCAAAAAAGATGCGTGGCAAAATCAGCTGCAATAGTTTGATTTCGGCAATTCAATAATGATTCGAGCACATTAGTCTGTCTCTCTGAGAGAGTAACAACGGT
>CENJ01019929.1_pt1 | contig 61938 bp, 60 predicted proteins | sample 356161 | NCBI WGS metagenome assembly CENJ01 (sample SAMEA2619531, study PRJEB7988) | marine metagenome | biome: marine biome (ENVO:00000447); feature: surface water layer (ENVO:00002042); material: "saline water (ENVO:00002010), including plankton (ENVO:xxxxxxxx)" | depth 5 m
TAATTTCCATATTTCTAATCTAGAAAACCTTTAATAACTCCTCTTTCACTTAATCTGATAAACTCAACTAATGTTTCTCTTTCGTTAGATTTCGTTATTTCCTCTGAGATTTTTTTTAACGCTTGTGAAATATTTTTACCTTCCAAATATAAAATTCTATACATATTTTGAATTTGATTTATTTGGTCTTGTGAGAAGTTTCTTCTTTTGAGCCCTATAGAGTTAACACCTTTATACGCTAGTGGTTCTTTTCCTGCCTTACAATATGGAGGAACATCTTTTCTGATAATAGAACCTCCAGATATCATAGAGTGACATCCTATTTTTGTGAATTGATGAATTAGAGTACCTCCTCCTATAATTGCAAATTCGCCAATAATTGAATGTCCAGCAATTTGAACTCCATTTACTATTATACAATTATCTTCAATTATACAGTCATGGGCTATATGACTATATGCCATGAGTAAACAATTTTTACCAATAGTTGTTTTGAATTTATCTTTTGTACCTCGACTTATCGTTACACACTCTCTAACTGTAGTCCCCTCTCCAATTTCAACTAATGTTTCCTCACCGTCAAATTTTAAATCCTGAGGTACTGAGCTGATTACAGCTCCAGGAAAAATTTTAACATTATCTCCTATTCTAGCTCCAGAATAAATGGTGACATTATTACCAATCCAGCAATTATTTCCTATAATAACATTTTTATCTATATAACTGAATGGTTCTACGATTGAATCTTTACCAATTTCCGAATTAGGATTTATGAAATTAATTTTATTCATTATTTTTTTTTGCTATTGTGGCAGTCATCATACCTTCTCCTACTAAATTATTTCCTACAAACGTCTCTACTTTCATTTTTGCAATACTTCTTTTTATAGGTGATACAAGTTTACATCTCATGATCAATGTGTCACCGGGTTTTACCATTCTTCTAAATCTAAATTTTTCAATACCAGCTAGGTATGGAATATGATTTTCTGCATCATCAATGGAGTTCATAACTAGTATACCTCCAACTTGAGCAAGAGCTTCTACTTGGAGTACTCCTGGCATAATTGGATTCCCAGGAAAATGTCCTTCAAAAAATGGTTCATTTGTTGTGATATTTTTAATACCTACAACCTCATTATCGTCAAGATATGTTATTTTATCTACAAATAGAAAAGGATACCTATGGTCTATTATTTTTTTAATTTCATTTATATCATAAACTGGTTTTTGTAAAGAATCATATTTAGGTGCATTAATATTACCTTTTAGAATAGATTTTCTTAATATTTTTGCAAATTCTACATTTGATTTATGTCCCGGTCTTGCTGCAATTATATGTCCTTTTATTGGTCTACCAACCAAAGCTAGATCTCCAACTATATCTAGTAGTTTATGTCTTGCAGGCTCATTTTTATACTGAAGTTTAGTATTATTGAGAATTCCTTCTTCTTTCACCTCCACACTTTCTCTTCCCATCATTTTTGATATCTTATCTAATTTTTTTTTATTTAATATTTTATCTACTATCACAATTGCATTATTTAGATCACCACCTTTAATAAGATCTTTAGAGTGTAATTCTTCGATTTCATGAAGAAAGCAAAAAGTTCTTGCTTTTGATATCTCTTTTTTGAATCTAGAAATTTTATTTAATGTGTGGTGTTGACTTCCAAGTATTTCTGAATTATAATCAACCATGCAAGTTATTCTATAATTTGAATGAGGATATGCTGCAATTTCGACATTATTTTTTTCATCCTTATAAAGATGTTTATCTGATATCTCAATATAATTTCTTGCAGCATCTTGATCTTTAAAATCACAGTTTTCAAGGCATTTAATAAACTCTATAGAGCTTCCATCTAATATTGGTACTTCTTCAGAATCGATTTGAATTAATATATTGTCTATTTGAAGACCCACAATGGCTGCAAGCAGGTGCTCGATTGTTGAAATATTGACATTATTTTTTGATATAGTAGTTCCTCTTTCTACTGATGTAACATAATCTACGTTAGCTTCAATTAAGGGTGAGTCATTGATATCTACTCTTTGAAACTTTATACCATGATTTATTATAGCAGGTATAAATTTAACATTAGCAATTTTACCTGTGTGTAATCCTACACCACTTAATTTTCCTTCCTTTAATATAGTTCTTTGAAAGTTTCTCATCTAATCAATTATTTAAAATACTCTCAATTTTTTTTATTTTTTCTTGTATTTCGGGTAATTTTTTAAAGATAACATAAGATTTTAAAAATTCACCCTTTTCCATTGCAGGATTACCGTATAAAGACTTATTGGATTCAAAACTTTTAATTATACCAGATTTAGCACCAATTTGAATGTTATCTCCTAATTTAAGATGACCTATAATACCAACCTGACCACCTAGCATACTGTTTTTACCTATAATTGATGAGCCTGCTATTCCTGATTGTGCTGCAATAACTGTATTTTCTCCAATTTTAACGTTATGTGCAATTTGAATTAAATTATCGAGCTTAGCTCCTTTTTTAATTATAGTAGAGTCTAATGTTGCTCTATCAATTACAGTGTTTGAACCTATACTAACATTGTCTTCAATCAAAACATTTCCAACCTGAGGTATCATAGTATATTCATTCTTTGAGTTTGGTGCAAAACCAAATCCATCACTACCAATTACTGAATTTGCATGAATAGCGCAATTATTACCTATTTCTGAGTTTTCGTATATTTTGACTCCTGGATAAATTATTGAATTATTTCCAATTTTTACGTTGTCACCTATATAAGAATAAGGATAAATTTTAGATGAATCTCCAATTTCAACACCTTCTCCAATATAAGAAAAAGCTCCTATGTATGTTTTTTGACCTATTTTAGAATTTTTATTTATAAAATTAGGTTCCTCTATCCCTATTTTATTTTTTGTTAACTTTTTATTTACCTCTGTTAATATTAGTGTGAAAGTCATATATGAGTCTTCTACAACTAAAAATGTTTTTTTTGAATTTTCAGGTAATTTTATAGATTTATCAATAACTATTGATGAAGCTTTAGTCTTATCTAAATACCTTGAATATTTTTTATTACTTAGAAATGTTAAATCGCCTTTGGTTGCATTCTCAATAGACGAAATACCTTTGACTAATAAATTTTCATCTCCGACAACCTTTCCGTCAAATATCTTAGCAAGATTTTTGATTTTAAAATCAATACTATTCATTACATTCTATTTTATATTTGGTATAAATATTTAAGAATGCAAAGATATAAGATTTTATGGGTTGATGACGAAATTGATTTATTAAAGCCATATGTTCTTACGTTACAAGAAAAGAATTTTGAAATTGAGACATTTAATAACCCATATTCCATTTTAGAATATATAGATCAAAATAATGATTTTGATTTAATCCTCTTAGATGAGAATATGCCTGGTAAATCGGGGTTGTCATTAATTAAAGATATAAAAGATAAGAAGCCTTTTGTACCTATAATAATGATAACTAAAAATGAGGAGGAAGACATTATGGATGAGGCAATAGGGTCTATGATAAGTGACTACCTGATTAAACCTTTAAATCCCAATCAGTTACTGATATCAATAAAAAAAGTCTTACAAAATATGGATCTAGTCAGTAATAAAATAAAATCTGATTATTTACGTTTTTTTAGAGATCTTGATAATAAGATTATAGATTGTAAAGACCATCATGATTGGATTAGTTTATATACTGAATTAGTAAAATGGGAAATAAATTTAGATTTAACTTCAAATAATGATTTTGATGAATTCTTAACTTCTCAGAAGAAAGAATTGAATACTAAATTTTCGGAATTCGTAATTCATAATTATCAAAATTGGATTAATAATTCAGTAAATTCTCCTTTAATGTCAAACGACATTTTAAAAAATAAAATTTTTAAACAAATTGGTGATAAGCCAGTTTTTTTAATAGTGATCGATAATTTGAGATATGATCAATGGAAAATTATAGAGTCAGATATATCAAAAATATTTCATATTAACCAGGATAAGCCCTATCTCTCAATTCTTCCCACAACTACTGAGTATTCAAGAAATGCTCTCTTTTCAGGATTAAATCCTTTAGAAATGAGTAATAATTATCCTGAATTATGGGGAGATAAATCAAAGGGCTTAAATAATAGAGAGTACGAATTTTTAGATCAAAACCTTAAGAGGAATAATCTAAATATTAAACATTCATATCATAAAATAATTTCTCACTCTGATGGTTTAAATTTTTCAAAAAAAAAATCCGATCTGTTGAGATATGATTTAAACTCAATAGTTTTTAATTTTATAGATATGCTTTCACACTCAAGCTCTGAAAATAAGCTTTTTAAAAATTTAGCATATGACGAAAAATCATTTAGATCGTTTAGTAGGTCATGGTTTAAAAACTCCTCATTAAGTGATTTAATCAATTATCTATCAAAACAGGATGTGAAAGTATTTATCACTACTGATCATGGAACAATTCGAGTTAACCAGCCAGTTAAAATAAGAGCTAATAAAGAGACTAATACGAATATGAGATTTAAATACGGAAAGAATTTAAATGTTGAAAATGACAATATTTTTATTGTTAAAAATGGAGAAAAAATTGGTTTACCTAAACACAGTATTTTTAACAAATATATCTTTTCTGTACAAAACCAATATTTTCTTTATCCTAAAAATTTTAATTATTATTCTAAAAATTTCATGAATTCATTTCAACATGGAGGTATTTCCATGGAAGAAATGATAATACCTTTTGTTGAACTCAGTCCTAAATTTTTGTGATGGTATTCAATAATATGAAAGTATCAGATTATAGTATTGTATTTGATGAAATAATTAAAAAAAATAATTCAATCAAATTATTTTTATTGAATGGAGAAATTGGCTCTGGAAAAACTACACTTATAAAGTATTTTCTTAAAAAATTGATGGTAAATAGTAATGTTTCAAGCCCCACTTTTAATATTATAAATGAATACACTAATCATAATAATGAACATTTTTTTCATTTTGACTTATATAGAGTTAAATCTAGGAATGAACTTTTTGAGATTGGATTTAATGAATATATAAACTCAGCTCATTATTGTTTTATAGAATGGCCTGAATTATCAAAATCTTTTATAGATAGAAGATTTGTAAATATAACTCTCTCGTTGAGAGATCAATCTTCAAGAGATATTAAAGTTACTTTCCATTAGTACTCCTTAGTCTTATCTCTGATATTTTCTTTTTTGTATGAAGTGGAAAATCATTATTTATTATCCAATGGTAATATTGAGGATTACTTTTAAATACATCTTCAACTTTTTTGTTCTTATATTTTCCAAAGTTAAAAACTTCTTCTCCATTTGAGTTTTTTATAATTCTTCCAGATATGTCAACTATATTATTATTAATAATGGAGCCTATCGATTCAATATTATTGGAAATTATTCCTAAGATATTTCCTTTGTTATCTATAACTTCTTTATTCTCATAAAAGTGTACTTGTCTCTTTATAATTTCGACTGTAGCCTTTGTGTCTGAGTAAGCGTCATGAGCATTTTTAAGTTTTTTATTACAATAAAATTTATATGCTGAACTTAAGTTTCTTTTTTCCATAAGGTGGTATAACCTCAATGCATCTATAATTTTTATACCTTCTAAATTTAAATCAATATCACATCTCATAAATTCTTCTATTAATATAGGGAGATCAAATTTTAAGACATTAAATCCTCCAAGATCACAACCTTTTATGAAGTTAAAAATATCCTTAGCATAAAATTTAAATGGTTTACATTTTTTTAAATCTTCATCTGTTATTCCATGAATTTCTGTACTTTCTCTTGAAATATTTATGCTTGGTTTAACTCTAATATTTTTAACTTCCTCACTACAGTCAATGCCAATTTTTATTAAGCTTATATCAATTATCTGATCTTTTGTTATGTCTAGTCCTGTTGTTTCAATATCAAAAACAACAACTGGTTTATTTACTATCATTTATAAATTTCCTTTAAATTAATCCCATCAAAGTTTCCCGATGACATAAACAACTTATGGTAATTATCATATTTTTTTCTTGATATAAGACTTATTAGTTTTTTTAACTCATTTACATATATTAATTTTTCTGAATTAAAATATTTATACATATCACTTTTTGATGGTTTTTTATATTTTTTTTCTTTGACTAATTTATCAGATAAGTAAATCATTGATTCATCAGAGTTAATAGTACTGTCTTTATATGTTTTTAAAAATGTTCTATTAAAGCTACTTGAGCTATGTAATTCATATACCACTAATAATTTTTTATTATAAAAACTTTTTACAGCTTCAATTGTAGAAGATAATTTACTAGGAGAGTGGGCGAAATCTCTAAATACTTTTATTTTTTTATTATAGATTATATTCAGTCTATTTTCAGGTAGTTTATATGTCCTTATAGCATTGTAAAAATTTTTCTCTTTTATCCCAAGCTGCTCACATACAACTTTAGCACCAGCAATATTTTGTAAATTATGTTTACCAAAAATATTAATTTTAATAGGCTTATTGAATTCATTTAGAATATAGCTTTTCTTTCCCTTTGTAATTGTTTTTTCATGTGAATAAGGTCTTATAGTCACGTCTTCATTTTCATAATTTTCAATTAGATTCTTGTTATTTTTATCTTTTTCATAATAAATTATTTCACCACCTTTTGGTGTTTTATTAAGTAAATCAAGAAATTGTTTTTTATAGATTTTTTTGTTTTTAAATACATTGCAATGATCCCATTCTATTCCATTTAATAATACTATATGATGATCATATTTTAAAAATTTAGGTTGGCCATCAAGAGGACTAGTTAAATACTCGTCACCTTCAATTATAATTATAGGGCTATCGGATAATTTTATATTACTTTTAAAACCTTTTGCTCTTCCTCCTATGACAAAATCAAACTTGATATTATTTTCTTTGAGGACATGCATAATCATAGATGTTATTGTTGTCTTCCCATGACTTCCTGATATTATAATTCTATGTTTGTTATCTGAAAAATTTCTTATAAACTCAGGATAAGATAATATAGGAATATCTTTTTCTTTAGCTGAATTAAGTTCAACATTATCTATCTTGGTATGCATTCCTGTTATAACAAAATCAAGATCTTTTGTAATATTATCTTTATAATAACCAATCTTAGAAGGGTATAAATTGTTTTTTAAAAGATTAGATTTTGATGGCTCATATATTTTATCATCACTGCCAGTTATATAGTTGCCATTTTTTTTTAGATTTATAGCTAGGTCATGCATTACACTACCTCCAATAGAAATAATATGAATTTTTTTATTAGATCGCATAGATCAAAAATATATATAAATCATCCTGTATCAAACATATTATAAATTACTTTAGGTATGTTGATAACATATGGAAAATTAGAGAAATTATAAATTAACATAACACTAAAATTTATATAGGTTTGTCAAAAATATAAAATTGAAAGAGAGTAAAGGATTTATCAAAAATATAAGAGGTTCAAAAATTGATATCAATAAAAATTTAGATTTAGGTAAGTTACCACCTCAAGCTTTAGATCTTGAGGAGTCTGTTTTAGGTGCTCTAATGCTTGAAAAGGATGCCCTTACTGATGTAATTGATATATTAAAGCCTGAAAATTTTTATAAAGATGCAAACAAAGAGATATACAAATCTATTATTGATCTCTTCAATGAGTCTGAACCTGTAGATTTATTAACGGTAACTTCTCAACTTAAGAAAAATGGAAAGCTTGAATATGTTGGAGGATCATATTATGTTACCCAGTTAACAACAAGAGTTAATTCTGCATCTAATATTGAGTATCATGCTAGGATTATATTAGAACAATCCATTAAAAGACAATTAATTGAAGTGTCTGGAGAAGTACAGAAAGATGCTTATGAAGATACAACAGATGTATTTGATCTATTAGATAACACGGAGCAATCTCTGTTTGATATATCTGAGTCGCACATCAGAAAAAACTATTCACAAGTTAAAGGACTTATGAAAGAGGCCATAGATGAGCTGCAGGCAAAAAAAACAAGAAAAGATGGAATAACAGGAGTGCCATCTGGATTCATTGATCTAGATAATATAACTTCGGGATGGCAGCCCTCAGATTTAGTCATTATTGCAGGTAGACCATCTATGGGAAAGACAGCCTTCGTTCTTTCAATGATGAGGAATGCATCTATAGATCATGAAATGCCTATTGCTTTATTTTCTCTTGAGATGTCTTCTCTTCAGATAGTAAATAGATTAATTTCATCGGAAGCTGAGCTTGATAGCGATAAGATTAAAAAAGGAAATTTAAAAGATTATGAATGGCAACAACTACTTCATAAAACTGACCAACTTAACAACGCTAAAATTTTTATAGATGATACACCCGCTCTTACTATATTAGAGTTAAGAGCAAAGTCAAGGAGATTAAAATCACAACATAATATTCAATGTATAATTGTTGATTATCTTCAGTTAATGTCTGGTGAATATGGGAAATCATCTGGAAATAGAGAACAAGAGATTGCTTCAATTTCAAGGTCATTAAAGGCAATTGCCAAAGAGTTGAATGTGCCTGTTCTTGCATTATCACAACTGAGTAGGGCTGTTGAGACAAGAGGAGGAGATAAGAGACCGGTTTTATCTGATCTTAGAGAGTCAGGTTCAATAGAACAAGATGCTGATATGGTTTTATTTATATACAGAGCTGATAGGTATGATATTACTGAGGATGAGGACGGTAATCTTACTGCAGGTGTAGCTGAGGTCCTTTTAAGAAAAAACAGGAATGGACCAACAGGAAAAGTTAAATTAAAATTTATTGAGAGGTATGCTAAGTTTGCGGATCTGTCTTCAAATGATGGGATGACTACTAAAAAGTATCAAAGTAAGGCAAATAATAATTTTGATTCTCAAAAAAACGATCCTTTTTAATATGAATATATTAGTTTGTATTTCTTGTGTTCCAGATACAACATCAAAGATTTCTTTCAATGAAAATAATGAGCTAGATAAAGAGGATCTACAATTTATAATAGGACCTTACGAGGATTATGCCTTATCAAGAGCTGTTGAGTTAAAGGAAGAAGATCCTTCAATAAATATAAGTGTTCTTAATGTTGGAGTACCTGAAAATGATTCCCTTTTAAGGAGATCTCTTGCACTTGGGGCTGATAATGCTTATAGAATAAATATTAATCCAAATGACTCAAATCAGGTATCTTTTTTAATTTCAAATTTTATAAAGGAAAAAGAATATGACTTAATTCTAATGGGTAAAGAGTCAATTGATTTTAACTCTGGTATTGTTCATCATCTGGTTGCATCTCATTTAGGGTATAGTTCTTTTTCTCCAGTTTCTTCTTTATCGATCATTAATGATAGATTAGTTCAAATTCATTTAGAAAAAGATGAATCGATTGAAAAGATTCAAATAAATACACCTGTGGTTTTGGGTTGTCAAGAACCCATAGCAGAATGGAAAATACCTAGTATGAGAGGGATAATGAAAGCGAGAACTAAACAAATAACTGTAATTGAAATTGAAAGATTAGATAATGATGTTAACTATAAATCCTTTAAAATACCTGAAAAAAGATCAAAAATGAAGTATTTCGATAAAGATGATTTACCAAAGTTGATAGAGGAATTAAATCTTTTAAAAATGTGATATGAATGGGTTTATTATAATTGAAGCTAATAATAAGAAAATAAAAGATTCGTCATTAGAATGTGTCTATTTAGCGAATAAAATATCTCAAAAGGTTATAGTAATTTCGGATATAAAAGATGAAAAAATCTTAAAAGATTTACCTGTTGATGTTTTTATAATAATTGATGATATTGATAATGTAGATTCTTACAGTAATCACATTTTAAATTATAAAAATAATTTTTTTTTATTGCCAGACTCTTTAAGATTAAAAAAGGTTTCTGCTAAAATTTCTAAAATTTTTAATATACCGGTAGTATCTAATATAATTGATTTATCTGTTAAAATAAATATTTTTAATTGTAAGGCATCTATCTTTAATAACAATGTGATTTCTGATATAGAAGTTTCTAGAGATGGCTGTATTTTTATTATAAAAAAATATACTATCGATCCAATTCCTAAGGGGAACAGAGATCAAGAATTTATTTATTTAAAGTCTGAAAACATTAATCTTATAAAGGTTAAAGTTTTAGAAAAAATAAAAATGAGTAATGATAAACCTTTATCTGAAGCTAAAGTTGTGGTATCTGCTGGAAGAGGTTTAAAGTCATCAGAGAATTGGGAAATGGTAGAAAAGTTAGCAAAGTTACTTAATGCTGCGACAGCATGTAGCAAACCAGTATCTGACCTTGGATGGAGACCGCATTCCGAACACGTAGGTCAAACAGGTATTAAAATTTCACCTGATATTTATATTGCGATTGGAATATCTGGAGCAATACAACATATAGCTGGTGTTAATTCATCAAAAAAGATATTAGTTATTAATATTGACCCTGAAGCTCCTTTTTTTAAACACGCTGATTATGGTATAATTGGAGATGCATTTGAAATAATTCCTAATTTTATAAAATATTTGAAAAATGACTAAAATTAAATTAGAAATTCTTGGGCTTTCATCGAGTGTTGACACTCAGACTGGATCTTTTGCTTTAGTGTTAAAAGAGGAAAAAGGAGAAAGAAGACTTCCTATAATCATAGGCATGTTTGAAGCTCAATCTATTGCAATGGAAATAGAAAAAATAATTCCAAATCGACCAATGACACATGACCTTTTTAAGTCTTTATCTAAAAAATTAAAATATTCAGTTAAAAAAATCATTATAACAGACATTAAAGACGGTGTTTTTTTTGCTAAAATTGAAATTGATTATAACGGAAAAAGTATAAGCATTGACTCACGACCTTCAGATGCAATTGCTATTGGTATACGTTTTAATTCAGAAATATTTGCAGAAGAAAAAGTACTAAATGATGCAGGTATATTATTTGATGAGGTAAATGTAGATAAAGGAGTAGTTAATAAAAATGACTCTGTTAAAACGCTTAAAGACATGACAGACAAACAATTAAAAAATGAATTAAATACTTCAATTTCAGAGGAGAATTATGAATTTGCAGCAAGAATTAGAGATGAAATTAATAAAAGAAATTAATGGATATTATTAGATTTTTTATTTGTATAATATTTATTTTATCAATAGCGTATTTATTTTCAGAAAACAGAAATAAAATCAATTGGAAATTGATAGCATCAGGTATTTTTCTTCAAATATCTTTTGCAATTCTAGTATCCAATGTTTCTTATGTAGAAATTTTTTTTAAATCAATTAGTGAATTTTTTGTTATTTTAATCGGGTTTTCAAAGAGTGGAACATTATTTTTATTTCCGGATGCTTCTTTCAATGGCTTTGCATTTTCTGCCCTACCTGTAGTCATATTATTTTCATCCTTAAGCTCTTTTTTATACTATATTGGTTTCTTACAATATATTGTTAAATCTATTGCTTGGGTTATGTCTAAAACTATGAAGTTATCAGGTGCTGAATCACTTTCTGCTGCAGGAAATATATTTTTAGGACAAACAGAAGCACCCCTTTTGGTTAGGCCATATATTCAAAAAATGACAAAATCAGAATTAATGTGTCTTATGACAGGAGGTATGGCAACAATTGCTGGAGGTGTATTTGCAGCTTATGTAGCTCTTTTAGGCGGAGTAGATAATGTAGACTCCGTTAAATTTGCAACTATTCTATTAACTGCTTCTATAATGAATGCACCTGCAGGAATAGTAATCTCTAAAATTTTTATACCAGAGATTAGAAATCAAGTAAATAAGAATCTTAATATTTCATCAGAGGATATAGGATCAAATGCAATTCATGCATTAGCAAAAGGAGCTTCTGATGGATTAAAACTTGCACTAAATATTGCAGCAATGTTACTTGCCTTCTTAGCTTTTGTTTATATGATTAATTACTTTCTATCATATTTAGGTGATATTCTAAACATAAATAATCTAATTCAATTATCATCTGATGGCCAATTTAATAAGTTATCTCTTGAGTATATCCTTGGTCAAATTTTTAGAATTTTTGCCTTTATGATAGGAATAAATTGGAGTGAGTCTATTCTTGTTGGCAGCTTATTAGGTCAGAAATTTGCTTTAAATGAATTTATAGCATATGTGAGTTTAAGTGAAATGATTGATAATAATTTGTTGTCGGAAAAGTCAATTTTAATATCGACCTATGCACTATGCGGTTTTGCAAATTTTAGTTCAATTGCAATTCAGATTGGAGGTATAGGTTCAATGGCTCCAGGTAGGCAGGAAGATATATCAAAACTAGGATTAAAGGCCTTGGTTGCAGCAACTTTAGCTACCTTATTAACTGCTAATATTGCAGGCGTCTTTATGTATTAATTTTTTTTATAAATTTTAATTGTCCAGTACTTGAAGAGTCTAATTTTTTATCACTTTTATTTCCAGATAAGATATCTAAAACATCATTTGCTAATTCCTTACCCAACTCTACTCCCCACTGATCAAAACTGTTAATTCCCCAAATACATCCCTGTACAAATATTTTATGTTCATATATTGCAATTAACTTTCCTAGGTTCCTAGGTGTTAAAACATCAAAAAGTAAAGTATTTGAAGGTTTATTACCCTTAAAGTTTTTTGATTTTGATAGAACAAAATCAGAAACTTCCTTACCATTATTTGTTTTTTTACCTTTCATTAAAGCCATAGTCTGCCCAATAAGATTTGATATAAGAATTTCATGTAGGTTATCGTATTTATTAAGTGATTTAGAAAACCCTATAAAATCACAAGGTATAATTTTTGTACCTTGATGAATGAGTTGATAAAAAGCATGTTGACCATTAGTTCCTCTATCTCCCCAAATTATTTGTCCAGTTTGGTAATTTATTTCCTTTCCATCTTTTGTGATATGTTTACCATTACTTTCCATATCAGCTTGCTGAAGGTACTGAGGAAGATTTTTAAGATATTCGTCGTAGGGGAGAATAGCATGCGTATCGCTATTAAAAAAATTATTATACCAAATACCAATACATCCCATAATCATTGGAATATTTTTTCTGAAGGGCTTTTTAATAAAATGATTGTCTATATATTTTGCTCCATCTAAAAGTTTTTCAAAGTTTTTATATCCAATTTTTATTGATATTGGTAGTCCCACTGATGACCACAAAGAATATCTTCCACCAACCCAATCCCAAACCTTTAAAATATTATCACTTTCAATTCCAAATTTTCTTGCTTTATCAAAATCTGATGTAACAGCAAAAAAATGTTCTTTATAATATATCGTAGAGGAACTATTTTTTATAAACCACTTTTTACATGCTTCTGCATTTTTTAATGTTTCTATTGTTCCAAATGATTTAGAGGAGATAATAAATATTGTATTTTGTGGATTTATTTTAGATAAAACCTTTGATAGATTTGTTGGATCAATATTAGATATAAAGAAAACATCTAAATTTTGATTTGAATAATTATCTAAAGCATTACAAATAAGTTTTGGTCCAAGGTCTGATCCACCTATACCGATATTAACAATATTTTTAATTTTTTCTCCTGAGTATCCAAGTTTTCTTTCATTGAAAAAACCGTCAGATATTTTCTTCATTTTAAACAATGATTTTACAACTTCTTTCTCATATAAATTTTTTGTTTTTTTTGTAAAACTCCCTCTTAGTAGGGGATGTAAGACTTGCCTTTTTTCAGAATTATTAATTTTCTTTCCATCGAAAAGAAACTTTATCTCATCTTTAATTTTTAATTCATCTAACAAATTTTCAAATAATTGTAATGTGTCTTCATCTATGTTATTTTTTGAGAAATCAAATAATAGATTTTCATCCTCTATCGAAAAGTTTTTAAACCTCTCGGGATCTCTTTTAAATAAACTATATATAGAATTATTTTTTATTAATTTATGATGATTAATAAGTTTATTCCATGATTTTTTATTGGTTAAATCACTCATATTTTTTCTTTATTTTATCAATTTCATTATCTAGGAGATAATTAATATTTTTAACATTATTAGATTCATTTCTGCAATTAACACTAAAATAAAATTTAATTTTTGGTTCCGTTCCAGAAGGTCTAAGTGTTAAAATATAGTTTTCTTTAGTTATGAATTGTAATACATTAGATTTAGACTTAATAATATTACTATTATTTGATTCATTATAATTTATAAAGGATTTAATTTTTTTACTAAATATATTTTTTGGCGGATTTAAAATATAATCATTCATTATATTATCTATTTTCTTTTTTCCTTCAACACCTCTATAAGTAATCGAAATCAGTTCTTCTTTAAAATATCCAAATGTGTCATATATTTTTTCTAAATAAGTGCTTAAATTCATACCTTTTGTATGAGCAAAATTACTTATCTCGCATATCATTGAACTTGAAATCACAGCATCTTTATCTCTAACAAAATCTCCAACTAAATATCCGTAACTCTCTTCACCTCCAGCTATAAATTGTTCATTTTTTTTATCTTCAATTAGCTTGGCAATATTCTTAAAACCTGTGAGAGTTGAATAACATGACACCGAATATTTTTTACAAATTCTATCAATAAGCGGAGTTGTCACAATAGTTTTTGCAACATATGAATTTCTTTGAAGTGATTTATCTTTAATTTTTTGAGTTATAACATAATGTACAATTAGTGATGCGAGATGATTTCCATTTAAAATAATTTCATTACCGTTATTGTCTAATTCCACTACACCAACTCTGTCAGTGTCGGGATCTGTAGCTAATAAAATATTTGAATTTTTTCTCTTTAATTCTTTAATGCCTTCTTCTAGAGCATAATATTCTTCTGGATTTGGTGATTTTACTGTAGAAAAATTAGGATCAGGATTTTCTTGAGATTTTATTATAGAAACATTATTGAAACCAAAGCTTTTTATAGCCTTTGGAACCATTTTTATACCAGTTCCGTGAATGGGTGTATATAGAATTTTTAATTTAGAATTTTCATTAGAGAATAGAGATAATTTTGATACCTCATGTATGTATGATTTGTCAATTGTTTCATCGATTAACTTAATTAAACTTTTATCCTTTCTTTTAATATCAGAGATATCATCTAATTTATTTACCTCATTTATGATATTTATATCATGTGGATTGACAATCTGTCCACCATCACTCCAATATACTTTGTAACCATTATACTCTTTTGGGTTATGAGATGCTGTTATCATTATGCCGCATTGACAATTAAGTTTTCTTACTGCATAAGAGACTAAGGGAGTTGGTCTAATATCGGAAAAAAGAAAAGGTTTAATATTATTTGATGAAAAGATTGTAGCTACCTCATATGCAAACTCTTTACTAAATAATCTTGTGTCATATGCAATACAAACTTTTATATTTCCTTTAATTTTTTTTTTTAAGTAGTTCGCTAGGCCTTGTGTAGCAAGTCCAATAGTATATTTATTTATTTTATTTGATCCAATTCCTATCTCACCCCTCATCCCTCCAGTTCCAAATTCAAGATTTTTATGGAAAGATTCAATTAGATTTGTTTTGTCATTACTATCTAATAATTCTTTGATTTTAATTATATCATCGTAGTTATCAATAATATTTAACCAACTATTTGCTCTTTCAGTACTTAATAATATTAAATCATTTTTTTCAGACATTTAAAAGCCCAATTTTATTTTGACCCTATCTAAAACATTAGTAGCAATCTCTCTTGCTTTATTTTCTCCAGTTTCAAGAATAGATTTTAGATAATCTTTATTTTGCATATATTCAAAATAAACTTTTCTTTCGTTTTCAAAATTATCCATTATCAAACATAGAAGATCTTTTTTAGCATGACCATATCCATAGCCACCACTTGTATACTTTTCTCTCATTTCATCTGACTCTTTTTTAGTTGCAATAAGTCTAAACAAATTAAAAATATTACAATTAGAGGGATCTTTTTTATCGTCAAGACCTTTGCTGTCAGTAACTATTGACATTACCTGCTTCTTCAATAATTTTTCATCAGCAAAAATATCGATTGTATTATTGTAAGTTTTACTCATTTTCTTACCATCTATACCTTTTACTGTCATAACATTTTTATCAATTTTAGATTTAGGAATTATAAATGTGTCTCCATATTGATGATTAAATGATTTAGCTATATCTCTCGTAATTTCTAGGTGTTGTTTTTGATCCTTTCCAACAGGAACAATTTCTGCATCATAAAGAAGAATATCTGAAGCCATCAACACTGGATATGTAAATAAACCTGAATTTATTTCTGATAAGTTTTCAGATTTATCTTTAAAAGAATGTGAGTTTGATAGCATAGGAAAAGGAGTAAAACAATTAAGATACCATGTCAGCTCACAGACCTCAGTTATTTTAGATTGCCTGTAAAAGAAATTATTTTTGAAATCAAAACCCATTGCAAGCCATGCTGAAGCAACTGAGAAAGTATTTTCTTGTAGTAAATGGGGATCTTTAATATTAATCAATGAATGGAGATCAGCTATAAAAAAAAGAGATTCATTTCCTTTCTTTCCTGATAAATTAATTGATGGATTTATTGCACCTAAAATATTTCCTAAGTGTGGTTTACCTGAACTTTGAATACCTGTAAGAATTCTAGCCATTTTTTTTTATAAAATTAATCCAATTGTTTAATTGATTGATAGAATTTAATTATATATTTTTAAAATAATGAAACAAATATTAACTCTTAATTTAATTTTATTATTTGCATACCAGGCCTTTTCTCAAAAATCAGAAATTATTTTTGAAATGCCTGAATATAATTTTGGAGACATTCAAGAAAATAAAGGGAAAGTTTCTCATAAATTTAGTTTTACTAATAATGGTAAGGAACCAATCAGAATATTATCTGTAAAACCTTCTTGTGGATGTACAACACCGAACTGGTCAAAAGATGAAATAAATCCTGGAAAAAAAGGCTTTATTGTTGCAGAATATAATCCTAAAGGTAGACCTGGAGTTTTTCGAAAGTCCCTTTCTGTAATAACCAACGATAATAGAAGGTCCTTGATTTTTATAAAGGGTAAGGTTATTAAATAATTAATTTATTGAAATTATGTTAAAAAAATATTTCATTTTACTACTTCTTTTAATATTTCCTTTTCTTTCCTATTCTCAGGAAGGCTTTCCAGTCAATGGGGTTAACGATGTTAGAGAAAATCATTATGCATTTATTAATGCTAATATATTAATTGATTATAAAACTAAATTAGAAAATGGAATTCTAGTTATTAAAAACGGTGTCATTACCTCAGTTGGAAAAGATGTTTCTATTCCTGAGGGCATAAGAGTATTTGATTTGCAAGGTAATTACATATATCCTTCTTTTATTGATTTATATACTGATTATGGAATCATAGAAAATGAATCCACAAACATTTCATCAAACTGGATGTCAAGTTATAATAATCCTCAGATGCTTTCAAATAAGAGTGGTCCTTTTGCTTGGAATGAATCAATTAAGCCAGAATACAATAGTGTTGATTACTTAAAAATTGACAATAAAAAATCAAATCAGCTTAGGAATGAAGGTTTTGGGTTAGTGGTTTCTCATAATATGGATGGAATCATGAGAGGAACTGGTTCTTTGGTGTCTCTTGCAGAAGATGTTGAACAAAAGATTGTGATTAAAGATAGGGTTTCAAACCACTTTTCTTTTATGAAAGGTTCAACAGGACAGAGGTATCCAAGTTCACTAATGGGAGCAGTAGCTTTATTAAAACAATCTTTTTTTGATGCTAACTGGTACTCTTCCAATACAGGTAAAATAAATGAAACCAATCTCTCGTTATCAGCTATTAATGAAAATAATAATTTACCAAAAATTATAGAAGTTAGAGATAAGCTCAAGGTACTTCTAGCACAAAAAATTGAGAAAGAGATTGGAATTAAATTTATTATAAAAGGTCAGGGGGACGAATACCAAAGAATAAAAGAAATAAAAAAAGGAAACTCCAGTTTAATCGTTCCAATAAATTATCCAAAACCATATAATGTTGATGATCCTTTCAAGAATAAAGACATATTACTTTCCCAACTGAAGCACTGGGAATTAGCACCATCTAATCCATCATTCCTTGAGAATAATAATATTGATTTTTCAATAACTACAAATGGTTTAAGAGATTTATCTGAGTTCAGAAATAACTTAATTAAGTCTCACGAGAGAGGTGCTTCAAAAGCAATTCTTTTAAAAGCACTGACTTATAATCCATCTAAATTTATAAATATGGAAAGTAAATTAGGTACATTAAATGAGTCTTTTATTGCAAATTTTTTCATAGCAGATGGTGATATTTTTTCAGAAGAAACAAAAATTCTTAGTAATTGGGTACAAGGGAAATGGCATAGGGTAAATGATTCCAACATAATTGATTTTAGTGGTGATTATTTATTGTCTTTTAATGGTAATAGTAAAAATTTAAATGATGTTATACTGACAGTTTATGGTGATAAGGATAAGCCACAAGCAAAAATTGGAAACCTTCAATTAACAGATTCGCTAGAATCAAGTAATAAAATTTTTATTGATGATGAAAATATTTCTTTAACATTCAATCTTAAAAAAAAATCAGGAAAAAATTCATCTGAAGAATATAAATTATCTGGATTTTTTTCAAACGGAAGATTTATTGGAAAAGGTACTTTAAACAATTTGGAATGGTTTGAATGGACTGGGATTAAAAAATCCTCAAATAATATTAAAATTGTTAAGGATTTAAAGGTTTCAAAAAGTAATAAAGAAGATGTAGGAGATGTTATATATCCATTCGTCGAATATGGTTCAAAATCATTAAAAAGTCAAGAGAGAATACTTATCAAAGGAGCTAAGATATGGACTTTAGAAGGTGAGGGTATTATTGAGAATGGGGATGTATTAATTGATAATGGAAAAATAATTGATGTTGGAGATGAAATATCAGCATATGGAAACGACACAAAGATAGTTGATGGGACTGGCATGCATCTAACTCCAGGAATTATTGATGAACATTCTCATATAGCTCTCTCTGGAGTTAATGAAGGTTCACAGTCAAATACTGCTGAGGTAAGAATGAAAGATGTAGTAAACTCTGAGGATGTAAACATTTACAGACAACTGGCAGGAGGTGTAACTGCATCACAACTTCTACATGGATCTGCAAATGCAATTGGTGGTCAATCTGCAATTGTGAAGTTTAGGTGGGGGTCTTCACCTGAAGAAATGATAATTAGTGAGGCTGATGATTATATAAAGTTTGCTTTAGGTGAAAATGTTAAAAGATCTAGGGCTACTTCAAGCACAAGATTTCCAGACACAAGAATGGGGGTAGAACAAGTATTTGTTGACGCATTTAACAAGGCAAAAATCTATGAAAGTAAATGGAAGAATTATAATTCATTATCAAAAAAGGAAAAAATCAATGCTCTTAAACCAAGAAAAGATATTGAACTGGATGCTTTAACGAGTGTTTTAAATGGTCAAATGCATATTACATGCCATTCATATGTGCAGTCAGAAATAAACATGTTAATGAAGGTTGCTGAAAAGTATGATTTTAAAGTAAATACATTCACACATATACTTGAAGGGTATAAGGTAGCTGATATTATGGCTAATCATGGGGCAGGAGGTGCTTCTTTTGCTGACTGGTGGGCATTTAAGAATGAAGTTAAGGAAGCAATTCCATATAATGCTGCTCTTATGTCTCAAGCAGGTGTTATCACTGCAATTAATTCTGATAATAGAGAAATGGCAAGAAGATTAAATCAAGAGGCAGGTAAAACAATTAAATATGGTAACTTATCTGAAATTGAGGCAATGAAACTGGTTACTATTAATCCTGCTAAATTATTAAATCTTGATCACAGAATGGGAAGCATCAAAGTTGGAAAAGATGCTGATTTAGTTCTATGGAATGGGCATCCATTATCTATCTACTCGAAACCTCTTAAAACCATTGTTGATGGTAAGGTATATTATGATTTGGAGGAAGATAAAAAATTAAGAATTGAAATTAATAAAGAGAGAGCAAGAATAATATCCAAAATGAAAAACTCGGATATTATATCTGGAAGTAGAAGAAAACCAGTTAAAACTGCTCACTTTGAGCTCACTTGCGAGGATGAATACGATTACCAATCAAATAGTGAAAATTAATTTTTAGAATATGAAAAAGATATACTTCTTATTTTTCTTACTCATATCGCAGGATATTTATTCTCAGGTTCCAGAGCCAGTAAGCAAACAAGATAAAGCAATAATTTTATATAATGCCAAAGTTCATGTAGGTAATGGAACGATTATAGAAAATGGATACATATGTTTTGATTCTGGAAAAATTACTCATATAGGTGATTTTAAAAATAAGACTCTTAGAAATTTTGAAAGTCATATTCAAATTGATTTAAATAATGAATTGGTTTATCCAGGCCTAATTTTACCTATATCAAAAGTTGGATTAGAGGATATTTCTGCAATCAGAGCTACTAGAGATCATACTGAGATTGGTGATATAAATTCAAATATTAGAACTCTTACATCTTATAATACAGATTCAGAAATGATTTCAACATTTAGATATAATGGTATACTTTTATCTCAAGTTACTCCAGATGGTGATTTAATAACTGGAAATTCATCAATCATGATGATGGAAGGTTGGAATTGGGAGGATGCAGCTTATAAGGTTGATAATGGTATACATTTCAAGTGGCCAAGAAAAACTTACCCACCAAGTAGGAGGTCGGGTTCAACAGAATTTAGATCAAACTCAAATTACAAAAGTACGGTTGATAAAATTCATAAATTTCTTATTGACGCTAGATCTTATTTTGATAGAAGAGATAATATTGATGAAATAAATTTAAAGTTAGAAGCAATGCTTAGTGTTTTTTCTGGTAAGAAAAAGGTATATATTCATGCCAATTCTAGAGAACAAATTATTGAATCAGTTCAGACATTTAAGAGACACGATATTAACGATTTAGTTATTGTTGGAGCAGATGATGCTTACTATACTATTGATTTTATTAAAGAAAATAATTTACCAATATTACTTAACAATATTCATAGAACACCTTCTAGAAACCAAGAGGATGTTGACTTACCATATAAACTACCATATCTTTTGTACAAAGAAGGAATTCTTGTCGGTCTTACTGCATCAGGTTCACTTCATTCTCAAAGAAATTTACCGTTTTTAGCTGGAACATCCGTTGCTTACGGGGTGCCAAAAGAAGAAGCATTAAAAATGATATCATATAATACAGCAAAAATTTTAGGAATTGAAGATATAACTGGCTCATTGGAAGTAGGAAAAGATGCTAATATAATAGTTTCAAAAGGAGACATTCTCGACATGAGAACAAGCCAGATTGTTCATGCATTTATAACAGGAAGAGAAATCAACCTAAATGGAAAGCAACAAATATTATATGACAGATTTAAGAGAAAATATTCAAATTAGATCTTACCTACCTTACAAGTTGTGTGGAGACCTCCTCTAACATTGTATTTTGTTGTTACCCTTATCTTTTGTGTCTTTAGTATTTTTTTTAGATCCTTAAATATTCTACTAGTAACTTCTTCTTGATAAATCCCAACATTTTTAAAGCTTACTAAATAGTATTTTAATGATTTTAACTCAATTGCTAAACCTCCTTCAGGGTAGTATTCTATCTTTAGTCTAGCAATATCTGGTAAACCACTAAATGGACAGACAGCAATAAATTCTTTTGAAGTAATTTTTATGCATTCTTCTTTATTATCAAACAAAAAAACTTTGAGTTCTTTAACTTCAATTTTATCAACTGATTCAAATTTGAATTTTTTCCCCTCGGCTTCTTGCCCTAAATAGGGGTCTATTATATTACTTTTTAGCTTCATATTAAATCCATTTATTTTTTTTAGCAGTATAATAACCTTGACTTCTTAACTTACTTGCAGGGTTATCTAATTTCCCAAACCCCCATTCATTTTTCTTTTGAGAACCATTATAATCTGTCATTGTGTTATTTATGATTATCTCAATACATCCTAGTTCTTTAGCTAACTTCCAAATCTTTGCTTTATCTAAATTCATAAGTGGTGTATGAATGTCTATATTATAATCTAATCCAATAGAAACTGATTTTTTCATTGAATTTATAAATTCTTTTCTGCAATCAGGGTAACCACTGTAATCAGTTTCACAAACACCTGTTACAATATTATCAATTTTTTTGTTGTATGCATATGAAGAAGCTAATGAGATGAATAAAATATTTCTTCCAGGTACAAATGAACTTGGTAAGTTTTTATTATTTGGGTGGACTGCATTTAAGTCTTCAGATTTATTTATTAGTGCTGAATTTTTAAAAATATTGTTAATTGAAATAATTTCAAAATTAATATTAGATATTAAAGCAGTTTTTTTTGCGAATTCTAATTCTGAACCATGTCTCTGTCCATAATCAAATCCAATTGCTTCTACGTAGTCAAATTTATTTTTTGCCCAATAAAGACACGTTGTTGAGTCTTGACCTCCTGATAGTAAAACAAGAGCTTTTCTCATTTCTTTTTAATAATATCTAGTGCATGTTCACAGATATTTTTAGGGTCTAAACCGTATTTAGAGAGAAGATCCATTGGTTTTCCACTCTCTCCAAAAGAATCATTTACTCCTACAACTTTAAATGGTATAGGATTATTTTCACTTATTATTCTGGATATACTTTCACCAAGCCCACCAATAATATTATGTTCTTCACATGATATTGCGCAACCTGTTTTTGATATACTTTTTAATATAGATTCTTTGTCAATAGGTTTTATTGTATGAATATTAATAATTTCAGCTGATACTCCTTTTTTAAAAAGAATTTTTTCTGCTTCTAGTGCTTGCCACAACATGTGCCCAGTAGCAAAAATTGTTACGTCATTACCTTCTAAAAATTTTATTGCTTTACCAATTATAAAAGGTTCTTTTTCATCTGTAAAAATAGGCCATTTTGGTCTACCAAATCTTAAGTATACAGGTCCAATGTGATCAGCAACTGCTATTGTTGCATTTTTAGTTTGATTATAATCACATGGATTTATTACTGTCATCCCAGGAAGCATTTTCATCATTCCAATATCTTCAAGAATTTGATGAGTTGCTCCATCTTCACCAAGAGTAAGACCAGCGTGAGATGCACAAATTTTGACGTTTTTACCAGAATATGCTATTGATTGTCTTATTTGATCGTAGACTCGTCCAGTTGAAAAATTTGCAAATGTTCCTGTAAAAGGTATTTTCCCTCCTATAGTTAATCCAGCGGCTATACCCATCATATTTGCTTCTGCAATTCCAACTTGAATAAATCTTTCAGGAAAATCTTCTTTAAATTTCCCCATTTTTAAAGAACCTGTTAGGTCTGCACATAGTGCAATAATTTTATCATTTTTTGATCCAACTTCGTAAAGTCCGTCACCAAAACCTGATCTTGTGTCTTTTTTTTCTGTAAAGTTGTATTCTATTCTTTTCATTTAATAGTCTCCTAGGGTTTCTTCAAGTTGAGAGAGTGCTTTTTTTAATTGATCGTCATCAGGTGCTATTCCATGCCACTTATGAGAGTTTTCCATAAAATCAACACCTTTGCCCATAATGGTTTTCATAATAACTATAACTGGTTTATTATCTCTTAATTTTTTTTTAGCATCATCAAATGTTTTTAAAAGATTTTCATAATTATGGCCATCACATTTAATTGTGGTCCAACCAAAAGATTTAAATTTTTCTTCAAGATTAAGTAATGAATTTATTTCATTAACTGGACCATCTATTTGCTGCCCATTATAATCAATAATTCCAATTAGATTGTTCAGTTTGTTGTGACTTGCAAACATTGCAGCTTCCCATATTTGACCTTCTTGAAGTTCTCCGTCACCCATTAAAACATAGACTGAACTTTTATCATTATTTAATTTTTTTGATATAGCAGAGCCTATTGATACTGATAATCCTTGACCTAAAGATCCGGAAGCTATTCTAATTCCAGGCAATCCTTCATGTGTAGCTGGATGTCCCTGAAGCCTAGAATTCAATTCTCTAAAAGTGTTTAACTCATTTAAGTCAAAATACCCTGCTCTAGATAATACACTATAAAAAACAGGAGAAATATGTCCATTAGATAGAAAAAAGATGTCTTCGTTTTTACCGTTCATATCAAAATCTTCTTTTCTTTTCATAATATTAAAAAATAAAGAAACTAATAGATCTGTACAACCTAGAGACCCTCCTGGGTGACCAGATTGAACTTTATGAACCATTCTAAGAATGTCTCTTCTTACCTGAGAAGAAATTTTTTTTAAATCTTCAATATCTCTACTCACTTAAAATTTGATTTGTATGTTCTTTAGTTTTTACTTTTTCAATTATGTCGGTTATTATTCCATTCTCATCAATTAGAAAAGTTTTTCTTGCAGTTCCCATATATGTATTACCATACATTTTCTTCTCAACCCATGTACCAAATAATTTATGAACACTTTTATCTTCATCTGATATTAAATCAAAAGGAAGATTATTTTTTTCTATAAATTTTAAATGAGATTTTGGTGAATCTTTACTGACACCGATGATTTGATAATTATTATCTTTTAATTTTTGGAAATTGTCTCTTAAATCACATGCTTGAGCAGTACACCCAGATGTGTTGTCTTTGGGATAAAAATATAAAACTATTTTTTGATTTTTGAATTTGTCCAAACTAAAACTTTTTCCATTTTGATCAGTTGTATCAAAATTTGGAACCTTATCTCCTACTTTTAATGACATTTTTAAATATTTAATTTATATGTAACTTCATTTTCAGCATTATCTGAAACGACTAGTACAAATTTACCTTTAAATGGTTTATTCGAGTACTTTTTTTTAGAAATAATAATCTTATTTTTGTTATCATACTCAAATAGAATCCACTCATTATTAATTCTAGCTTCGTAGGATTTAATACCAGACATTTTATCATCTATTTTAAAAGAGAGTTTATTTTTATTTATTGTAATAGGTAATATTTCAGGCATAATGGTATCTTTTAAAATTTTATAATTTGATAAGTTATTTGTATTAAAGCTAATTTTATTATCCTTCCATCTACCACCGACAAAAGAAATATCACCATTATTAACAATATATACATGGGTTTTCTTTTTATCGTAATTAATATCAGTCTTAAGAGTTAGATTAATATTACTCTTAATAGGATGTGTGTTCTTAAAACTATATGTTTTATCTTTTATAAACTCAAAATAAAGCGTATCAAAAAGTGAAGATTTAGAAAAACTAATAATAAAATCATCTTCCTCAATAACATGGTCTTTCCCTAAAAATACAGGATTTAAAAAATTAAGATCTAATTCATTATCATCTAAAATAATTTTAGAAGGAATACTTTTCCTTAAATCAAAAAGATAGTATTTAAAAGATTCATCTCTATATGAATAATTAATGGATTTTAAAAAACTATTTTCTTTATATTCAATATTATCTCTATTTTTTAGCTTTGACCTTATTATTAAAGTATTATCTATGTTATAATAATCATCTTCAAATAGGTTGAAATTATTAAAGATATTATTATTTAGCTCACTAGATTTTAGATAAAAAGTAAATGAATTACTATTTTCAAAAGAATCAAATACTACAATTTTAATTTTTTTAGTTTCATTTTCACCTATTCTTATAACACCATCATAATTATCTTTATGAAAGTTTAATTTATTTCCATCGTCCTGATATAGTTTGATATATTGTTCTCTATTAATCCTAAATATATCGTACTCAATATATCTTTTTACACTTTTTGTTTCAGAGTAACTTAATAGGTTTATCTCATTCTCAACCTTTAAAGTATCATTAACATAAAGTCTTATTTTTTTTATACCAACTTTATTTTCAAAACCATCTAATTTATCAAAAGCTAAAATTGATATACCAATTTCTCCTTTAGCTTGAAAAACATTATTTTTTTTTTTGGTTGATTTATTTAAAAGGTTTATGTTTTTTATTCCAAATTCGTTATTTACTCTTGAGTTAATAGTTAAAGTTTTAAATGAAATTTTATTGATAATTGGATCTCTATTATCCTTTATTTCTTTAAAATTATACTTTAGAGGATCATATACATTATCTAAGCTATCTCTTAACTCAAAATGAAGGTGTGGTCCTCCGGAACTTCCTGAGTTACCTGAATATCCAATTAATTCCCCTTTCTTATAATAAAATCGTTTACCTGGAAATAAATTAGCTTTAAACCTCTTATTTCTATATTGATAATTTGTTGTGAATTCATCAATCTCACTATTAAATTTATTAAGATGAGCATAAACTGTCTTACTGCCATTATTATGTTTGAGGTAAATAGCTTTACCATAACCTGTACCTGAAATAAATATTCTCTCGACATAACCATCATCTGCAGCATAAATTGGTTCATTTATTCTTCCAAATGTTTTTATGTCAATTCCCATATGAAAATGATCCCCCCTTAGTTCACCTAAATTTCCTGATAAAAAATTTTGATTATTTGGATTGACAGGAAATAAAATTTCCTGAGAATTTGATTCAAATAATGATATACTAATAAATATTAATACTAAGAATCTTTTCATTGTTAATAAAACCTTCTAGTTTATCTAATTTTGAAATTTTACCTACACCCTTTGGTGTTCCAGTAAAAATTATATCTCCTTTCTCTATTGTTATTTTTTGAGAAATAAAGTGGATAAGATATTTAATATTGAATATCATAAGATTTGTGTTGCTATGTTGAACTTTTATTCCATTTTTAGAAAGTGAGAAATCAATATTATTTATATCGCTTATATTATTAATATTTAAAAGCCTTGATATTGTACAAGAGTCATCAAAAGATTTTGCAAATGCCCATGGAAGACCGTTTTTTTTATTTTTATTTTGAATATCTCTAGCTGTAAAATCAATTCCAATTCCAACTCTCGAGATGTGTGATAAAGAATCACTTTCATCTATCTTTTTACCTTTTTTCCCAACTTCAAATATAACTTCAACCTCGTGCTGAATATTAGAAGAAAAATTTGGCATTTTAAATATTGATGATGAATTTAATGTTATAGTTGGTTTAAAGAAGATTACTGGATCATTAGGAATTTTATTTTTTAATTCCTCAATGTGATCAACATAGTTCCTACCTACACAAATTATTTTCATTTCATATTATTTTTCCTATTACGCATGAGTTAGAGTCAATATCATATAAATATGTCTTTTTAATTGACCCTATTAATTTTTTATTATAAGGCACTTTAACTCTCACATAATTTTCTGTAAATCCATATATATAATTTTTATCTTTTGTCTTTTCAAAAAGAACATTATGCTCTTTATTAATATTTTTTTTATAAAAATTTCTTTTTAATTTCTCTGATAGTGATCTCAAAATTTTAGATCTTTTTTCTTTTGTTTCTCTTGATACAATATCAACTAAACCTATAGACCTGGTATTATCTCTTTCAGAGTAAGGAAATACATGCAAATAGTTTAGATTTAAATTTTTAATAAAATTTAATGTTTTTTTAAAATCTTTATCTGATTCACCAGGGAAACCAACTATTACATCTGCTCCGATACAAGAATTTTTTACCTCTTTTTTTATTTTTTTTATTTTTTCAGAATAAAGATTTGTATCATATTTTCTTGACATTAATTTTAATATTTTGTCATTACCTGACTGCATTGGTATGTGAAAATGATTAACAAATTTATTTGATCTAGCTATTAATTTAATAATATTATCGTGAAGTAGATTAGGTTCAATTGAAGAAATCCTTAATCTAATTTCATTATTTATTTTTTCTATTTTATCAATAAGAGTCGAAAAATCTTCTTTTCTTTTTCTTTCAATAATTCCAAAATCTCCAATATTAATTCCACTTAACACTATTTCTTTTGATCCTTCATTAATTAATTCCTTTATTTTTATAATTACCTCGTCTGAACCTGTCGATCTACTTCTTCCTCTTGCCATAGGTATTGTGCAAAATGAACAACTAAAATTACAACCATCTTGAATTTTTAAAAAAGATCTTGTTCTATCACCAATAGAGTATGAAAGTTTAAAATCTTTGGTCTCCTTAATGTCCTGATGAATAATTTTTTTCTTTGAGCTCAAATAATTTTTAAATTCAAATTTTTCTTTTATTCCTAGGACCTTATTAACACCATGAAAATTAGAGATTTTTTTAGGTTTTAATTGTGCATAACATCCAACTACAGTAATATTTGATTTTGGAGATACCTTATTTATTTTTTTTATTAAATCTTTACATTTTTTATCTGCATTTTCAGTAACAGAACATGTATTTATAATTACCTCATCTGGCTTATTTTCAATTGATGTGGTTTTAAAACCATTCTTTTTAAAAATTCTCGAGATTGTTGAGGTCTCTGAATAATTTAGTTTACATCCAAATGTATGAAAAGCAACTTTATTCATTATTTAAAAATCAGCACCAACTTTAAATGATACATTATAATTTTTTTGATTATTCCTTGAAATTTCAGATGATAATGAGATATTTTTTATAGTTACAATATCTATACCAAACCCAACACTGTAAAGATAATTATTATTTAAATCCAAATTAATATTAGTATTACTGTATTTCCATATTGAGCCTGAATCAAAGAAAATTTTTGCATATATTTTGAAGGGAATATTTTTAATTCGCTTAAAATAATCTTGGTTATTTCTACTAATATTTTTTGATAATATATTCTTCTTAAAGGTATTTTTAAAAATTATATTTGATTTTCCATGAATTAAATATTTTTCGTAACCCCTTAAGTTGTATGTATTTTCATAAAGTATATATGGTTGGTTATTACTGCTTATTACAGATGAGATGTTGAATGAGTAGAAATATTTATTTTTTAGTTTTATATATTTGGAATAATAAAGCCTAATTTTTAATTTATTTATGTTACTGCTAATTCCTAATCCATTTTTTTCAATTTTTATATTAAATCTAAAACCATTTAGAGGATAATTTTTAAAATCTCTAAAATCTCTATCAAATTCATAAGAAAGAGTTAGATAATCTAATTTTGTATCACTATTATTTATAAAGTAGTTGTCATTTAATTTAAATATTGAATCATTCATATTTATGTTATTATATTCTAATTGAAAATAGTGGTAATTATAAAATGATTCCCTGTGTGAATATTCCAATGATGTAATGTAGTGTTTCTTTAACGAATTTTTAGATTTATAAAATTGAGGTATATAATTTTCTGTGTTATATTCTAAGTGATCATAATCAATATAATTCATTTTAAATTTTATTCCTCCTTTCTGCTTTTGGGAAATGTATGGAAGAAAATATGATCCAAAAAATTCTTTTATGAAACCTAACCTGAATGATAATTCTAGTTGATCTGCATTTCCTGTGAAATTATATTGGGTTAAACCAAGGCCATAGTTTATCCTACTTAAGTCATGATTAAAATTCTCCCACCAATCATTAAAATTCCTATCTGATAACTCAAATAAAATTGAGGGGATCCAGTAAAATGATTCTATAACTTCAATATTAATATCAACTATTTCTAAACTTTTTGAAGTAATGGAAGAGGGTAGAATGTTGATATTGACTTCATTAAATAAGTTAGTATTCACTATTTTTCTTTCATCTTCTTTAATAATTAATAAAATATTTTCTTTCTTAAATTCTTGACCTTCTTCAAAGCTTAACTCTCTTGTTATAATATTTCTGTTTGTTTTTTTGTTACCTTTTATGTTTATCTTATTGATTAATACTTTTGATTTATTATTATTTAATATATTTTCTAAATTATTAGATAATATTGAATCTTGAATGGCATAAGATTCACTACATATAATAGTTAAAATGATTATTGAAAGAATATTTATTTTTGAGATCATTTTATCATGCAAATGTGCAAAGTTTTTTTAAAACATGTATACAAGAAAAATTTTAATATTGCCTATAATTTTTTATCAGAAATTTATCTCACCACTACTTGGAATATCTTGCAGGTATAACCCATCATGTTCTCAATATTCTAAGGAAGCTATTTTGAAGTATGGATTAATAAAAGGTTTTTATCTTTCTTTTAAGAGGATTTTAAAGTGTCATCCTTGGGGGGGCAGTGGGTATGATCCTCTTAAATAATTACAACAAATCAATTTCTTCTTGAAAATTATTTGATAATATTGGCATTCTATTCCATAATGATGAGTCAAGACTGTATTCATCAAAATGAAATGATGGTGCTGACCTTTCTCTTTTCCACTGACTCTTACCGTAGTTAGTAAAAAACTTCTTAACTCCCTCCAAAATCACTTTCCTATCATATCCATTTATTTTATCTAGAATTTCTTTTGGACTTAACCTCTTCTTTACTGCTAAATACTCAATCTCTGTTAATAATCTATATGGCATTAATTCATCTTCATCTTTCTGATTATATTTTAAAGGTTTAAGTTCTGCAGAAGGATTAAGTTTTAAGACGTAATCTAGCACATCGTAATTGTTTTTTTCTTTTAAATATTTAAGAAAGCGCTTAATGAATATTTTATCTATACCAGCTATAGGAGCTATTGATCCACTTGAGTCACCGTCCATAGTTGAATAACCAACGGATAATTCACTTCTATTTGACGTTGCCAGTAGAAGAAAATTATTAGAATTAGCAATAAACCATATAAATGGAGACCTAACTCTAGCTTGAATATTTTGAAGAGACAAGTTATGCTCATCCCAATTATATTTAATTTTTGTATTATCACTAATTTTAGATACTATAGATTCAACATCAGTATCAATATCCCATTCATAATGTTTACTTCCGATGAAATGAGAAAGTTTATCAGCAGAATCTTTAGTTGAGAAAGAAGAGTTTTTTGTTTTCTGATATACAGTAATAAATATTTTATTCATAATCATCTTTAAATTCTCTCTATCATCATCTAATAAATTGAAATTTGAAATTTTTAGTTTTTTAATTACATTATTGAAACCTAACTCTTTAGTATACCTTTTTAAGGACTCATAAACTAAAATAGCTGTAACTGAGGAGTCAAGACCACCACTAAGAGATAAAGCAAAACCTTTGAGTCTAGTTTTTTTGAGGTAATCAATTAAGGCAAGGGAGAATGCAGCATTGAATTCTTCATATTTATTTTGTTCACTATATATAAAACTTTTCTTTTCATTATTAAAATCAATAGAGTAAATATTAAGAATGTAATCCTTGAAGGAAAACCTATTACTAACATCTAATAATTTACCTTTTTGAGATAGAACTGTATCCCCTTCAAAAATAAATTTACCTGATTCGTTTCCAAGAAGATTAATAGAAATATAAGTACAATTAAATTTTTTAGAACTTTCAATTACTTGATTTTTCCTAAAATTAAACTTATTAAATGCATAGTGACTTGCAATTGGATTTAAAATCAATAATTTTTTTTTAGTTTTTATATAATTTGCAGGTCTCTCATCATCCCAAGAGTCTCTACATATTTCAAATCCTATAGTTAATTGATCATTGTATTCAAATTGTATTGTTCCTATAAAAATTTCTTCATCATCAAAGATAAAATTTTTAATATCTCCTAGTTTCCATGTTTCAAACCACCTCTTCTCATAGTGAATACCATCATTTGGGATGTTGCTTTTTAAGAAAAACCCCTTAATTTTTTTATCCTTAATGATACAAACAGAATTATATAATTTTCCATTATATTTTAGTGCATGACCTATAATTACAGTTATATTACTACATAATTTTTGAATTTTTTTTAAATATGTATTTGACTTTTCAATAAACCAATCATTAAAAAATAAGTCTTGACAAGAATACCCTGTTATGCAGAGTTCTGGGAAGCATAAAATTTCAACTTTTTCTCTTTTAGCTTCCTCAATACTTTTACTAATATTATGAAAATTTTTATTCCATGCTAGGGGAGTCTGGTTAGTATTTGATGTTGCAATTTTTATATTCATCAACTTAATTGTAATTTTTCACATGCGACTCTTGACGCATCTTTTTCTGCATTTTTCTTACTTCTTCCATAACCTGTTGAAACATTTTTACCATCTATCTTAAGAATAGATCTAAATTCACTTAATCTGCTAGATTTTGATGTCTTTTCAACTATAAAGTCAATTGTAATTTTTTCTTTTTGAGCCCATTCAAGTATTTTACTTTTAAAGTTATGAGTCTGTGTAGTTAGTTTTTCAAGATCAAAATAGGGAACAAGTATATTTTTTATAACATGTTTTTCACAAAAATCAAAACCTTTTTCAAGGTAGCAAGCACCAATTATGGCTTCAAGAGCATCTCCATGAATTGAATCAAAAGATTTTGATTTGATTTTTTTAACATTAATTAATTTTTTTAGACCCATCTTCCTTCCAACTTCATTAAGTGAGTCTCTACTAACTATTTTAGATCTTATTTTAGTTAAAAACCCTTCATCTTTAAACGGAAATAACTTAAATAAATATTTTGCTACAATTAATCCTAATATTGCATCCCCCAAAAACTCTAATCTTTCATTTGACTCCTCAGACTTTATAGACTTATGTAAAAGTGCTAATTTGTATAATTCTGGTTTTCGTGTTCTATAACCTAAAATAAATTCAATTGCTTTTATTAGATTTTTATTCTCTTTACTCTCGAAAAATATCATGTATTAATTGTACTTTTTAAATACGATTGATGTATTATGACCACCAAAACCAAATGTATTATTCATCGCAATATTGACATCCCTATTTTGAAACTTATTTAGGGTGAGGTTTAAATTTGAGTTTATATCTTCATCATGATTAAAGTGATTAATTGTAGGCGGTATGAAGCTTTCATTAATAGAAATTATTGCTGCAATTGATTCAATTGCTCCTGCAGCCCCTAGTAAATGACCTGTCATTGATTTTGTGGAGCATATATTTATTTTCTCTGTAATATCTCCAAAAACATTTTCTATAGCCATTATTTCACTCTTGTCTCCCAATGGAGTAGATGTTCCGTGTACATTTATGTGGTCAACATCTTGAATTTTAATTTTTGCGTTATATAGTGCATTTTCCATCACTAGTTTTGCTCCCTCGCCTTGAGGATGAGGTGCTGTTATGTGATGTGCATCACACGACATTCCAAATCCGATTATTTCACCATAGATTTTTGCATCTCTTTTCTTAGCATGATTATATTCTTCTAATATTAATGCTCCTCCTCCTTCTCCAAGAACAAACCCATCTCTATCCTTATCAAATGGTCTTGAAGCTGTTTCTGGAGATTCATTTCTTTCAGATAAAGCTTTTAGGGCATTGAAACCTCCAACACCTGTTTCATTAACTGCCGATTCTGAACCACCAGTTACAATTATGTCTGCAGTGCCAGACATTATATAATTGTAAGAATCTATAATTGCATTAGATCCAGATGCACATGCAGATACTGTAGCAAAGTTTGGACCTCTAAAATTATATTTAATTGCTATTAACCCAGGACATATATCTGGAATTAATTTAGGTATAAAAAAAGGGTTAAATCTAGGATTTTTATCATTTTCAGAAAAATATATTAGTTCATTTTGAAATGTCTCAATTCCACCAACACCAGATCCCCATATAACACCAACTCTATTTTTATCAACTTTTTCTAAATTTAGTTGTGAATGTAATAATGCCTCATCAGTTGCAATCATTCCAAATTGAGAAAAGATATCCATTTTTCTTGACTCTTTCCTATCAAAATAATCAAGTGGGTCATATGATTTTACTTCACATGCAAATTGTGTTTTAAATTTGGATGCATCAAAGGACTCAATTTTTTTGCATCCACTAACGCCCTTTCTTAGAGCATTTGAGTATTCTGTTAGATTATTTCCTATGGGGGTAATTGCCCCCATACCTGTAATTACAACTCTTTTATTTCCCATATTTGGGATAAAACTATTTAACGTTATCTTTTAAATAAGATATTGCATCACCAACTGTACCAATTTTTTCAGCATCTTCATCAGGTATTGATACATTAAATTCTTTCTCAAATTCCATAATCAACTCTACAGTATCTAGAGAGTCAGCTCCTAAATCATTAGTGAAACTTGCACTTTCTGTTATTTCAGATTCTTCAATACCTAATTTGTCAATTATAATTTCTTTAATTTTATTTTCTAGATTTTCCATAGAATTTAAATTTTATTTAAAAGCAAAATTAATGATTTTTTCGATTCTTAAGCTATTTTAATTATATAGTTTTAATTAATTTATAAAGTTAAAAAAAATAGGTGATAGTTACTGAAAGAAAAGATTTAAACAGAAAAACTTTAAATTATAATGTTATAGGCATAGTTTCTACATTCAAAGAATATAAGGTAGCCTGGCATTTAAATCAATTATTTGATATTGATCTTATTAAAAAAAAAGATGAAGAGGTAAGATTAGTTAATTCTTCAGTAATTAAAATTTCCTTTTTAGAGTTTAAGATAGGCAAGAGACATATAAAACTCATATCGAACAAATTAAAGAAGTCAAGTAAATCCAATTTGATTTCATCATTATCAAACTTTGATTTTTTTATTATCTTCTCTAAAAATTTCTTTGAATTTAAAGATTATGATATAATTGATAGGCTAAAAACAAATAATACATTTCAATTTGCTAATTTTGTTGATATTAATAAATTAAAAGATAAGTATCTTCTTAGCTTATGAGTAAAACTAAAATTAACAGAACAAAAATAATTGCAACTATAGGACCCTCATCTTCAGATTATAATATTCTAAAAGATATGATTTCAAGAGGTGTTGATGTAGTAAGGTTAAACTTTTCACATGGGTCACATGAGGATCATTTACAAACTATAAAAAATGTCAGAAAAATCAGTGATGAGATTAAAGTTCCTATAACAATTTTACAAGATTTACAAGGCCCAAAAATAAGAGTAGGAAAACTCAAAAAAGATAAATTTTTTATCGATGATGATTCTACCCTAATGATAACTTCAGAAAATATTGAAGGTGATAAGGATATGATATCTATCGACAATGATGTTATTAATGACATTAGGGTAGGCGAGAGAATACTAATTGATGATGGCAAATTGGAGTTGAAAGTAACTGAAAATAGTAAAAAACATATTCTAGCTAAAGTTTTAAGAGGTGGATATATATTACCAAGAAAGGGAGTTAATTTGCCAGAGAGTGATATTAAACTTTCATCTATCACACAAAAAGATATAGAAGATTTAAAATTTGGTTTAAAAAATGGTGTCGATTGGGTTGCCCTTTCTTTTGTTAGATCAGACAAAGATATTTTAGAATTAAAAAGTTTAATCAATAAAGAAGGTTACGAGACAAAGATTATAGCAAAAATAGAGAAGCCTCAAGCAATAAAGCACATTAATGAAATTATTGATTATTCAGATGGATTGATGGTAGCCAGAGGTGATTTAGGTGTTGAGATGCCAATGGAGACAGTACCAGTTCATCAGAAAAAGATAGTTAAAAAATGTAATCTTGCTTGTAAGCCTGTAATTATAGCTACCCAGATGTTAGAGAGTATGATAAATTCTAAAACCCCAACAAGAGCAGAATCAAATGATGTTGCTAATGCTGTTCTAGATGGAGCTGATGCAGTAATGTTATCAGCTGAATCAGCTACAGGAAGCTTTCCATTACTTGCAGTTGAAAGTATGGAGAGAATAATATCATCTGTTGAGAGGACAAGTAGTGAAATTTATTTCAAATTTGAGAAAAGAAAAAAATTAAAAGATAGGCTAAGCGAAAGCTTAATCAACGTAGCCTGTAGATTAAGTGATCAAATTTCTGCTAAAGCATTAGTTACAATGACCAAAAGTGGATACTCAGCATATAGAGTTTCAGGTAGTAGACCAAAAGCTAAGATTTATATTGTTACAAATAATAAAAAAATAGGAAATGAGTTGAATCTTTTATGGGGTGTTAGGGCTATTTATTATGATAAGAATGAAAATATCGACAGTACTTTTGAGAACATTGAAAAAATATTAGTTAATGGTGGTCATCTCTCAAAAAACGATAAGTATATAATAACATCATCAATGCCTACACATTGGAAGGGTCACACTAATATGATGAAAATTAATGTCGTTGATTCATAAGATAATCTCAAGATTGTCATAGGCTAGTTCAATATTATCAGGTAAACTTTTATTTATTTCATCATGTAGACCAAGGTTATGAGAGATATGTATTAAATAAATTTTTTTAACCTCAATTTTTCTAATCAGGCTTAGTACCTCTTCCATGTTTAAATGAGATAAATGTTCTTTTATTTGGAGGCAGTTAATTACTAATATTTGAGATCCATTAATTTTTTTTAATTGATTATCACTAATTGTTTTAGCATCAGTAATGTATGTTAGATTACCAATTCTATAACCAAGAATATTTAATTTATGATGCTTTACTTTTATTGGAATTATCTCTATATCATCTAGATAAAAATTTTTGTTTACTTTATTTAATTCAACTTCTGGTAAACCTGGATATTTAAAGTCGGAGAATATATATGAATAATCATTTTCTAATTGATTTACTAATTCTTTATTTCCATAAGCTTTTATGCTTTTTTTTTGAATAAAGTTAAAGGACCTTAACTCATCAATCCCAGATACATGATCTCTGTGAGCATGTGTATATAAAACGTAATCAATCTTATTTATTTTGTTTTTAAGTGCTTGTTGTCTTAAGTCAGGGCCAGTATCTATTAAAATATTTTTATTTGATATTTTAATTAAAGCTGAAGATCTAAGTCTTTTATTTTTAGTGTCTTTTGATACACAAACAGCACATGTACATCCTATAACTGGTACTCCTTGAGATGTACCAGTTCCTAAGAACTTAATTTTCAATTTTTTATTATTTTTTTTAAAATTTTAATTTGACTATTATCACAATCTTTATATTCAATATTTATTTGGTTTATTATTTCTATAAGTGAATTAACTTTCCCTTCAATCGTAAAATATTTATTTATTATTGCAATCTTATTTTTATCAATTAAACAATATCCAGATTTGAAGTTTCCCTTTTCAAACCTCACTTTATAATTCTGAGAAATTAGTATTGATTCTAATTTATTTTGAAATTGTTTTGTTATTTTGAAGTCCATCTTATTAATTAAATGAATATAAATAAAAAAAAATTAATAGTAGTAGTAGGACCTACTGCAAGTGGAAAAACAGATTTATCTATTAAATTATCAAAAAAATTTAATTGCGATATAATATCTGCTGATTCAAGACAATTTTATAAAGAAATGTCAATAGGTACTGCAAAGCCATCTGCCCAAAACCTAAGAGAAGCTAAGCATCATTTCATAAATAATATTTCTGTAAATCAACCTTATACTGCTGGTATTTTTTCAAAAGAAGTAAAGATATTTTTAGAACAATATTTCTTGACTAATGATTATATAATTATGGTTGGAGGCTCTGGGTTATTTATTGATTCAGTGGTATACGGTATTGATGATATTCCAAATGTTCCAAATTATATTAGGGATGATTTAAATGATAGATATATTGAAAAAGGAATAGATTGTTTATTAAATAATTTAAAGTCAAGAGATCCAAATTATTACCATATTGTAGACAAGAAAAATCCAAGGAGAATCATTAGGGCACTTGAAGTCTGTATATTCACTAACAAACCATACTCATCTTACCTATCTAATAAAAATAAAATAAAATGTAATTATGATGTTGATTGGTATGGAATATGCCCAGATAAGAAAACTTTAACTTCAAGAATTAATAATAGAGTAGATCAAATGGTTAAAAATGGATTATTTGATGAAGTTGAAAAATTAAAACATTTTAAACATTTAAACGCATTAAAAAGTGTGGGGTATTCTGAGATATTTAAATATTTTGATAAGGAGTTGACTAAAGATGAAGCAATTGAAAATATAAAAGTAAATACAATAAAGTACTCAAAAAGACAGATAACATGGTTTAAAAAAAATAAGGAAATAAAGTGGTTCCAAAGTATTCTTGATTTTACTAATTCTTTTAAAAATTAATATCTTGAAATTATATTTGACATTTTATTTAAAGATAAATTAATATTCTTCTTCTTTGAAATAGCGTCTTCTAGATCTAATAACATTGTATTTTGATTTATAATTCCAACCATCTTATTTGTATAACCTTCTGTTATTTTATTAATTGATTCATACCCTAAAATAGATGCAAGTATTCTGTCAGAAGGTGACGGTATTCCTCCTCTTTGAATGTGACCAAGTATTGAAACTCTTACATTACTATTTTGAATATTATTTTTAATTTTATTTGATAACTCATTTAAGGTTCCAAACTTACATCCCTCTGCATAAACAATTATTACTGATTTTTTTTTATCATTAATTTTTTTTATTGATTTAATTACTTCATCCATAGAATTATTATTTTCTGGAATCAAAATCAATTCTGCTCCAGATGCAACTCCAGATTCCAAAGCTAAAAATCCTGATTCTCTACCCATAACCTCAACAATAAATATTCTTTCATGTGATGAAGCGGTATCTCGGATTTTATCAATAGCATTTACAACTGTTTCTCTAGCGGTTGAGAACCCAATAGAATAGTCAGTTCCATAAATATCATTATCTATGGTACATGGAATTCCAATAACTTTAAAGTTAAATTCTTCAACAAAAATTTTTGCTCCAGTAAGTGATCCATCACCACCTAAAACAATTAATCCATCAATATTATTTGATCGAAGATTTTTATGAGCTTTCTTTCTACCTTCATTTGTTCTGAATTCGTCAGATCTTGCACTTTTTAAAATAGTACCTCCTATATGTATTGTGTTTCCAACATCATATGGGCTTAAAATTTTAAAATCATTATTAATAAGCCCATCATATCCATATTGAATACCATGTACTTGAATTTTTTTTTTATTTGCCGATCTAACAATTGCTCTGATACAAGCATTCATCCCTGGTGAATCTCCTCCTGAAGTTAGAACAGCTATATTTTTCATACCCATAAAATTAAATAATAAACATTATTTAATGTATATTTTTGAATTAAATACACATTATGAAAAAAATCCTTATTATATCGTATTATTGGGATAAATGTAATTCTATAGGAAGACAAAGGTGGTTTAATTATGTAAATGAATTGATCAACAAAAATATTAAAGTTTATGTTTTAACCTCATCTAATGAAAACAAAATAATTTTTAAAGAAAATTTAGTAATAATTAAGAGAAAATCTAATGATATAAATACCATTTTTTCAAAATTATTTTCTTCCAATTATACTAGTGGAGTTATTGATTCATCAGAAAGTATCACAAATAAAATATTTTCTTGGATTAGAGTAAATTTATTTTTTCCGGATCCAAGAATTTTATGGGCTAATTCATCCTACAAATTTTTATTAAAATTTATTGATAAAGAAAAAATCAATACAATAGTCACTACTTCTCCACCACACAGTATGCATATAATTGGAAGAAAATTAAAGGAGAAATTGGATTTTAAATGGATTAGTGATTTTAGAGATCCTTACATCAATTGGGATATATTATTAAATATGAATCCTTTAAATTTTTCTAAAAAAATTCACAGAAATATGGAAATAGATTTTTTAAAGAAATCTGACCACGTGCTGGTAACAAATAGTAATCTAAAAGATGAATATTCAAAAATTATTAATAGTAATAAATTTACTCTTCTAAGAAATGGATCAAATCATTTTTTTCAAAAAATAGACTATGACTCTAAGTTCATTATTTCACACTTTGGTCTAATTAATAAGTTTAGAGATCCAATTACCTTTTTAAAAGTATTAGATGAGTTGTTAACAGAAAATAAGACATTCTCAAGTAAATTTGAATTAAGACTTTTTGGTAAAATTCAGAAATCAACTTTAAATTATTTGGAAAATGAATTTACAAATAAAAAGAATATTAAGATTTACGGCGAAATAGACGTAAATAAGGTTAATGATAAGATTAGAGAGTCATCCATATTACTACTACTTATTAATAATACAGAAATTCAAAATACTACTCCCTATAAAATATATGATTATTTAGTTTCTGGAAGGCATATTTTAACACTGGGTAATCATGAAAACACTGATGTCAATTATTTACTTAATAAATACAAAAGAAGGGAAAGGATTTCTTACGAAAATAGAGAAGGAATTAAAAAATATCTGATTGAATCTTTTAATAGTTTTAAAGAAAAAAAATTGAAAGATTTTAATCTAGATTATTCTAATATTAAATATTCAAATTTAACAGACTCTTTAATGGATATAATTTAGATTATTATTTTATTTTTAATCAATTTATTGAGTTCTGGAGAAATTTTTAGAGTATATGCTGTGATAACAAAAATGAATGATGATAAGGTTGTTTTTATTATTATATCAACTATTGTGTTATTACTTTCAGGTATAGATAAAACTGCTAAATAAACAAAAATTCCTACTAAAACAGTTTTAATAGAATTAATTGAGAAGGGAGTAATTTTCATTTTTATCTTAATAAAAATATATTTTATAAGGTTAAAAAATATTAATGATAATAGCGAAGCATATGCTGCGCCTACCATACCATACTCAGGAATTAAATAAAAATTTAAAGTCACAGTAATAACTGCTAAAGCAATTATTGTAATAACTGTGAACTTATAATATTTAGAAAAAGAAATTAATTCAGAATTATAACTAAATACCATTATTACTAGTCTTGATAGCCCTATTATGTATACGACATCTTTTCCAGCAGAAAATTCCTTAGAATTTGGAATAAGATTAAAAATATTATCAACATTTAAAATTAGAATTACATAAAACAAAACACCTATTAGCATTTGATGAATGCTAACATCCTTATAATTTTTTTCAATTTTTTTAAAATTATTCTCTTTAATATTTTCTGATATGAATGGGGTAGATATCTGTAATATTGCCCTTCTAGGTATTTCAATAATCATCCCTATATAAAATGCGGTGGTGTATATTCCAGTTTCAGATAGACCTAGTATACTTGTAACCATCAGAACATCGATATTTAAAACTATTATATTGGAAAATGATCCAATAAATGCGAAGGAGCTATAGTTGAAAATTTCTTTTATTTTATATTTTATGCTCTCAAGATTAAAATTAAGTTCAATTTTTTCTTTTTGATAGGCATAAATTATTAGTACTGTTACACCAAAAGCATAAATTATTACCTGGAAATATATGAAATGATCAAAATTTATTAATAGTGATGAAAATAAAAATAATGATAATGCAGTCAGTAATCTATTAGATACCCCATTTATAAAATTATTTAAAACGGTATCATACCTAGCTTTGAGATAAGACTCAAATAAAGTACTTATACTTAACGTAAAAAGAATTAAAATAAAGACATCAAAGTATTGAAATAGTAATGCTGATTTTTTGGTAAACAAATTTGAAATACTATCAAAAAATATATTTAGAAAAATAAAAACTATACTGAAACATATTATTATTACTATCAATTCATAAAGAAAAAATTGATTTTTTTGATTTTTATTGTCCTTGAAACTAGGATAAAACTTGATGTAGGAAGCATTTACACCATATGTGGTTAATGGAATAAGAAGTGTTGCTGCACTTATTATCTGTCTAATTAAGCCAATCTGTTCTGTTGACAAAAATTTAGGAAATAATATTATAGAATTTACGAAACCAAGAACTACACCTAAATATATTATTAATGTTGACCAGAAACTTTGTCTTATAATGATATTCATTTAAAATAGTCTAACTCTAAAAATTAGAATTTTAATTTTTTCTTAATTCTTTTATATCTAAAAGATCTGACAAAAGTAGCTAATTTATCATTTACAATTTTCTTTTCATTATTAAATAGACTTTTTAAAAACGAGGTAATTGATTTAAAAAAAGGTATAATAGATTTTTCATTGAAAGAAAATTTCAATGAACCAATTATTGCAAGAAATATATCATATCCTAAAATGTACATGACCTTACCTTGATTTTTATATTTATTCTTGGAATATCTGTCACCGGTTTTACGTAATTGTTTTGTAATAACATTTTTAATTACTTTAATTTCATATCCATAGTATCTTAGAAGCATCTCGTCAAGAGTGTCCCAACCAATGGATTCTTTTAAGCCACCTATTTTTTGAAATGATTCATGAGTATAAAGTTTTGTCCCTCCTCTTACGTGATCTTTATCGTACATTTCCTCTATATTCCAGCTCTTATTGTTAATTGATGCTATTACACCTGAGACCAATCCTAATTTTTTATTTTTTTTAAATTCTTTGATCATTACCTCAAAATAATTTTTAGGTAATATTAAATCACCATCAAATTTTCCTATATAATCATACTTTATTTTATTTTGATTAAGACCTTGGTTAAAAGCTTTAATTATTTTTTTTCCAGGTATTGGTTTAGATACTGAATTTTTAAAATCTATAATCTCAATGTTTTTAAATTTATCAGATATATCTCTTATTATTTTTAATGTATCGTCAGTTGACCCGTCATTTACTAATACTATTTTAGAAAGTTCATATGTTTGATTTTGAAGTGATTTAATACATTTTTTAATATTATTTTCTTCGTTAAAAACAGGTATAATAATTAATATATTCATCTTAAATCATCCATAACCTAATAGCTAAAAAACAAATTATAACACACAATATATACCTCATTATTTTTTCAGATTTATCAAATGACCACCTGCTAGTAACCCAACCACCAATTGAGCTCCCAATAGCTAAATTTATACCATACATCCAATCAATTTTATTTTCAATGGTAAATATTCCAAAAGCACAAATGGTAAATAAGAGAGCTACAAATACTTTTATACTATTAGCCTTAACTATACCCAACCCGTTAACTCCACTTAAAATTAAAATCATTAAAAACCCTACTCCTGCATGTATAAATCCACCGTACATACCAATAAAAAAAAATAAAAAAATCGATAAATTCTTTTTTTTTATTTTTGATGATATTCCTTTTTTATTTTTATTTTTTTTTAAAAAAATATTAATCATAACTAAAAACATTATCACTGATAATATTTTTTTAAAAAACTCTTCAGGTAATTCAATTGCTATTTTTGCTCCTATCAGTGAACCTATTATTGAAGACCCTGCTAACCAAACTGAAAACTTATAATTATAAATTCCTTTTGACTTAAAACCATAAACAGCAAAGAACTGGGCAAATATTAACTGGATTCTATTCGTTCCGTTAGCAACTGTTGGTGGTAAACCCATAAAAATAAGAATAGGCAGTGTCAAAAGAGATCCTCCTCCGGCTATTGTATTAATTGATCCAGAAGCAAGTCCAGCTAAAAATAAAATCAAATATTCGTAGCCATCAAATAGCATATACAGTTGATTTATCTATACAATTATTTAAGAGGTTTGATGTTGTTTTTAAAAGTTTGGGATGTAAAAAGTTTGGTGCAATATCATTTAAAGGTTTTAGTATAAATTTTCTATCATGTAAAAACATATGAGGTATCAACAAATTATTTTTTTTTATAATACTATTATTGAAGTAAAGAATATCCACATCAATAATTCTTTCTCTCCATTTCTTATTAACTTTTCTTCCCATTTTACTTTCAATTAGCTTACAAGTATCTAACAATGTTTCAGGAATTAAATATGTCTCAACCTGAATAACTTGATTTAAAAAAAAATCTTGGTATTTATATCCCCAAGGTTCTGTCTCATAAATTTTCGACTTGCAAACTATATTACCAATTTCATTTTCAATTTCTAAAAGAGAATTAGACAGGTTTTTAGTTCTATCACCAATATTTGAACCAATAGAAAGATATGTTAAATTAATTTCCGATTTTCTGTCTGTCCCAAATTCTTTCGTGGACATAATAAATAAATATTTTAGTAAATACTTCAGCAACAGCCACATAACCACCAGTTGCTATTGAACCAGTAAAAAACCACGCAATAAAAAAGGTATCCATTGTACCTATTACACGGTATGTAATTGCTTTATATAAGCTTCTTTTCTTAGAATGATGGAATTTATCTGATTGGCTATTCCAGCCAATCCTCCAAGCTCTCTCATGTAAAAAATAGATAATTAATTTTGTTACCACCTCTAATCCTCCAACCTTAAGACCTGTGATAACGTCGCCAGAAAAAAACCACGTTAATAATGCAGTATCTAAAGATGCAAAAACTCTCCATGTAAATGTCTTTAAAAAACTTCTTTTAAATGTCTCTTTAACTTTCATCTAGCTAATATTTGATTTTAAATCAAAATTTTCAAGGTTTTCAGCAACTTTTTGAGCAAATTTTCCACCAAGAGCTCCATCTACTATCCTGTGATCATATGTATGGGAAAGAAAGAGTTTGTTTCTAATCTGGATTTCATCTCCATTTTTAGTTTCTATAACTGCAGGCATCTTCTTAATAGTTCCTATAGCAAGAATTCCAACCTGTGGCTGCATAATTATTGGAGTTCCCATAACATTACCAAACGAACCCACATTTGATATTGTATAAGTTCCACCTTCTAAATCATCCGCATTTAATTCACCATTTCTCGTTCTATTTATTAGTTTATTAGATTCTTTTACTATTTTCATAAAATCCATCTTATCAACATTTTTGATTACTGGAACAATTAAGTTATCATCTTTTAATGCAACAGCTATTCCAATATTTATATAATTTTTCTTTATAATTTTATTATTGATATAGGAGATATTCATCATAGGAAATTCAGTTAACGCATCAGCCACACATTTTATAAAAACTGGATTGAACGTTAAAGGCATATTATTTTCTTCCAGGAATTTTTTCTTAATTTTATTTCTACTATTAAAAACATTAGTTATATCTGACTCAACAAAAGATGTCACGTGTGGGGAAATTTTCTTTGATTCTATCATCCTGGAAGCAATAATTTTTCTCACTCTATCAGGCTCAATAATTTCTTCACCTTCCTTTAACTCTATTTTCAATTCTATTTCTCGATCTTCTTCAATTATTGGATTTATTTCAAGGTTTTTATCTTCTAAATATTTTAATAAATCTAGTTTAGTAACTCTCTCATTCTCACCAGAACCTTTTATAGAATCTAGAACATCTAAACTTATATTTTCTCTATTTGCAATATTTAGAACAAGTGGAGAATAAAATTTATTTGAATCATTTTTTAATTTAACCATTTCAGGTTCAGAGTTTTTGTAAGTAAAGTCTTTAATCTCTTCAAAGTTATTTTCAAGCTCACCAACAAAGTCTTTATTTTCATTACTTTGAATTTGACTGTCAGAATCAATTATTGCAATAGGACTACCTACTTTAACTATTTCTCCTTCTTTTGCTATAATTTTTTTTAAAGTCCCTGAACAAGTTGACGGAATTTCTGTATCTACCTTATCTGTTGCTACTTCTAAAACAGACTCATCTTCATTTATTTTATCTCCTTCTTTTTTTAGCCATTTTAGAACCGTCCCCTCCATTATACTCTCTCCCATCTTAGGCATTAACATTTCTGTTTTACTCATTTAATTTATATAATTATCTTTATAATAATAATTTAACTATTTTAAAATACGTTGAGTACAATAATGAACTCAAGATACATAATTTTTTCTTTTATCCTTTCCTTTATTTCTTGTCAAGATAAGTGTGACGAGTACACAACTTATATAAGGTCATCCCCTAAATATTCTAAAATGGAATCCTTAAGAGATTCAGTTTATTTTGATGTTGAGAGAGAAATAAATTCACCCGGTAAATTAAATTATAAAGATGGTTATCTTTTTATTAGCGAGGTTGCTAAGGGTGTTCATGTAATAGATAATAGAAATGTAAATAATCCTACCAAAATTGGTTTTTTAAATATACCAGGTAATTACGATATAGCTACAAAAGATGACTTTTTATATGCTGACAGTTATATTGATTTGGTAATATTTGATATTTCTAATATTTCTGAAATAAAGGAAGTTAATAGGGTAGAAGGTTCTTTCCAAAATTATTATGAGAACAGATTACTCTACTCTGAGACCTTGGGTATTATAACCGGCTACGAGAAAGAGGTTATAGAAGAATTTGAAGAAAATAAAGACTGTGAACTTGCTTACTAACTATGAAAATTAAAAACATATTATTTTTTATTATTATAATATCTTCTTGTGATATGTCTTCAGATTTATCTATTGGTGGAAATATTTCAGGGGACGTGCAGTTCAATAGTGAATCATCTAGTACCGGTATAGGTGGTTCCATGGCCAGATTTACAATTAAAGGAGAATATCTCTACACTGTTGATTCAGATAATTTAAAAACCTTTGATATAAAAGAAAGAATAAATCCTGAAATTAAATCTGAAGTTAGTTTAGGATGGGGAGTAGAAACAATTTTTCCATATGGTGAAAATTTATTTATTGGCGCACAGAGTGGAATGCATATTTACAGTTTAGAAAATAAGGAAGAACCATTATGGCTGTCTACATATGAACACCTTACAAGTTGTGATCCAGTTGTTGTTCAAGATGACTTTGCATTTGTAACACTTAGAGGAGGTACAGAGTGTTTTGGCTTTAATAATCAGCTAGATATAGTAGATGTGTCAAACCTAAAAGACCCTAAGCTTTTTAAAACTTATGATATGATAAACCCTCATGGTTTAGGTATCGATGGTAATTGTTTATTCATTTCAGAAGGTGATTACGGTCTAAAAATGTTTGATATAACTAATCTAGAAGATATAAAGTTGACAAAACATTTTGAAGATTTAAGTTCACTAGATGTAATTCCTTATCAGGGTATTCTAATGGTTATTGGTGGTGATGGCTTTCACCAGTATAGTTACGATTGCGAAAATACCGATATATCTTACATTAGTACTATTCCAATAGAGAGACTTTAGATGAGGACATATCTATTTTTTTTATTTAATATCATTATTTTTTCAGGAATTTCTCAAAGTAGTGATATTCTTATTATCAAGGGATCTAAACCCTCTGTTTTATTAGGCTATGACGACTATATTTTTCCTGGAAGATATAAAGGAGAACTTATAGGGTATACTGTTGATAATCTTAATGACAGTTCAAGAGGTGAAATTTTGTTTTATGTTAAAAAGTCAAATGATACTTTAAGATTATCATCAAAATCAAATTATAAATTAAAATTAAACCAATTATCAGTTAATGGATTTAATGAATTAGACAAAAAAACATGGAATAAAGTTGAATTAGGACTAAATTTTGGGGATTACGTAACCTACGGACAAATTTATCTATCCAAGGGTTTTAACAACGAAAAATTACTTAATTCGGGTATCGGTTCTGGTATATTAACAATTGATAGAATCAATTTTATACCTATTTATTTGACTAGCTCTTTTGACATTTTACCTTCAAGAAAAATTTTAAGAAATAGTTCTAGATATAGACTTTTATCATTTAATAATTTAGGATATTCTTTTGCTTCTGATTTCGCTGATGATTATTTGTCTACCGATGGTGGTTTGTTTTGGAATATAGGATTAGGTATAAAGAAGTCTTTAAGAAAATCACACATTTCTCTTAATATGGGTTATCAATTACAATATTATAAATCTGAACATAATTTCTGGAGGTGGGATGATTTTATATTTGATATAAACCTAATTGATAACACAGAGAATTTAATAAAGAGGGATGGAGTTTTTAAAAGGTTTTTTATTTCATTCTCAATCTCCTTTTAAACTCAACCTCAACAAGTTTAAAAGATTAACCGTAGTAAGTGTAATATTTAAATCTCTTCTCTCTGTTAAATTAAGTTTTTTACTTTTCGTAACTTTATTGTCTGAATATCCAATCCATACAGTTCCGACAGGTTTCTCTGGGGTTCCTCCTGAGGGCCCAGCTATACCACTTGTAGAAAGACCTATATCTGATTTAAATTTTTTTCTAATACCCTCAGCCATTTTTTCTACGACCTCTTTACTAACTGCTCCATTCCTTTCTATTAGTTCTTTACCAATTTTTAATTCATCTACTTTAACTTCATTACTATATGCTACTATCCCACCTATAAAATAATTAGAACTTCCCGGAAGTGCGGTTATTGTCTTAGATACATTTCCACCAGAACAACTCTCTGCGACTGAAATTGTTTTGTTTTTTTTTGATAATATTTTACCAATAACATCTTCAAGTTCATCGTCATCGTATCCAAATACATATTTTTTAATTAATGGTAAAACCTTTTTAACCTGATTTTCTATTTTTTTCTTTAATTCATCAATATTTTCTCCTTTAGCTGTTAGTCTGAGCTTAACTCTTCCTAAACTAGGTAGATAGGCTAATTTAATACCTTCTTCTATCTCATTCTCCCAATCTTTAATGATATCGGAAAGCCAAGATTCTCCTATTCCTGTTGTCTTTATTGTTTTTTGATAGATGTAAGGTAAATTAAATTTTTGTTTGATATGCGATATGCATTTATCTTCAAAAAGACTTTTCATTTCATATGGTACACCTGGTAAGGAGATTAATAGAGTATTATCTTCATAAAAAGCCATCCCAGGTGCGGTACCAAATTCATTATTTAGAACTTTACAATTATCTGGTACAAGTGCTTGATCTATGTTTTTCTTTGTCAATTCAAGTCCCCTTTTTTTAAATATTTTTGAAATATTATCTAATGATTCTTTATTTTCTATAAGTGTACTTCCATAAACTTCACATAATGTTTTCTTAGTAATGTCATCATTAGTTGGACCCAAACCCCCAGTTACAATAATTATATTGGAGTTATTAATTGATAATTTTAATGTTTTTTTTATTTGTTTTTTATCATCACTAATTGTGATTCTTTTACTAGTATTTACGCCAATTGAATAAAGCTTTTCACTCAGCCACTTCGCATTTGTATCAGCTATATGGCCTGATAGTATTTCATCACCAATTGTAATTATATGAGATTTTATCACTTAATTTTTTTATATATCACATAATCAAACTCATAACTATGCTTATTATCGATTGGATGTTTAATTCTAGATATTTCTTTCCAATTAGATTTATCCCATGATGGAAAGAAAGTATCACCATCAACTTCTGCTTTTACTTCTGTTATATAAAGTTTGTCAATAAAACTAAAGCCAAGTCTATAAATTTCTCCTCCACCAATAATAAAAACTTCATCTTCGTTATTATTTCGAGAAACACTGATAGCATCTTCAATTGAATTTACTATATCACACTTTTTTTCTTTAAAATCAGAGTTTCTTGTAATGACTATATTTTTTCTATTAGGTAGTGGTCTATATTTTGAAGGTATTGACTCCCAATTTTTTCTACCCATTATGACCGAGTGTCCTTTTGTCATATTACTAAAATAATTCATGTCATCTGGAAGGTGCCAAGCTAAAGTATTATTTTTACCAATTACTTGATTATCAGAGACGGCTACAATCATTGAAATATTTTTCATAGTTTATTTCCTTTTACATATTCATAGGCATTCATTCTTTTTTTCCCTTCAGCTTGAATCTCTAATATTTCGATACTTTCTTTCATCTCATTATTAAAAAAAATCTTATTGTCATTTATAAATAATCCGACTTTTTTGTTTGTAACGTATTTTGAGCTTCGTGCACTAAATATTTTATAACTTTTATTTTTATGATTGATTATGGCTCCAGGATATGGACTTAGTCCATGAATTATATTTATATTTTTTTTAGCTCTATGCTTAGTTAACAATATGCATATATTTTTATCGATCTTAGGAGCTTTTATATGCTCTGGACTTATCTCCTGATTTACTTTTTTAAAATTATTATCAAATATTTTAAATATAGATTTAGTTAAAAGGTTCGAACCTAAATTCATTAGTCTGTCGTGAAGAGTTCCTGCTGTTTCATTTTTATTTATTTTTATTTTTTTTTGCATGATAACATCACCCTCATCAATTCTTTTATTTAAAAAGAAAATAGTAACTCCTGTCTCCTTTTCACCATTAATAATTACCCAATTAATAGGTGCTGCACCTCTGTAGTGTGGTAGATATGAGGCATGAAGATTAATACATCCTAATTTAGGAATGTTTATTAATGATTCTGGTAACATCCTAAATGCAACAACCACAAAAAGATCTGCTTTCAAATTTTGTATTTCATTTTGAAATTTTTCATCTTTCAAATTTTTAGGCTGATAAACATCTATACTTTGATCTAATGCATATTTTTTGATCGGAGAAAAATTTATTTTTCTACCTCTTCCGCTTTGCTTGTCAGGAGCAGTAATAACTGCAATTACATTAATATTTTGTTGAATTATTTTCTCTAGACTTTTTACTGCGAAATCTGGAGTTCCCATAAAGATTATAGATTTTGATATCATTTATTCAAAGTCATCATATAGTAAATATTTTTTCCTCTTTGCTTTGTATTGAGAAATTTTTAACTCCCACGAAGATCTTATTTCTTTTTCTGAGTTACCATCTTTAATTTGATTTTCTAATTTTTTATTACCAGCTATTCTGTGAAAATATTTACCAAAAAAGTCAGGATTAGTATCTTTTAGTACATTATAAAAATTTATCAGATACTTAATATTTAATTTTTTTTCAACTTTTATATTTCTTAAATCTATACCATAAGACTTCTTCCCTTCATGTTTTGGTTTCATTTCCTCCTCAACACTAACTGGCGTAAATGAAAATGATTTTTCATTGTAGTTGGGATGACCAATAACCTGGAAAGGGTAAGGCGTACCTCTTCCAATACTAACAGTAGTCTGTTCAAATAAGCAGAGTGAAGGATATAGTAATACTGATTTTTGATTAGGTAAATTAGGTGAAGGTCTTACAGGTAGTTTATATTCCTTTGTATGATCCCAATTATCAACTTTAATTACATCTAAATTAAGTTCATTACTATTTTCAATCCATTTTTCGCCTTTAATCATTCTTGATAGCTCGCCAACCGTTAGTGCATGAACTATGGGTATTTCGTGCATTCCTATGTAAGACTGGTATTCCATCTCTAATACAGGTCCATCAACGTAACCGCTGTTTGGATTAGGTCTATCAAGTACTAGAAATGATATTCCAAGTTCAGCACAAATATTCATCATATTATGCATTGCACTTATGTAAGTATAGAACCTAGCCCCAACATCTTGAATATCAAAAATTACGATATCTAATCCCTTCATTGATTCTTTCGAAGGAATTCTACTTTTACCATACATCGATATTATAGGTATAACTCTTCCATCTAAAATTAATGTATCCTCATTTACAGTTTTCCCTCTCTCAATATTACCAGAAAATCCATGCTCTGGACTAAATATTTTACTGACATTAATCTTTTTAGAAATAAGGGTATCAATCAGATGAGTATTATTTACAATTGATGAATGATTTACAAGAAGACCAACTGACTTATTTGATATTTTTTCTAGGTATTCATTCATTCTCTCAGAACCAACTTTTACTTTATTATTTTGATTAGAAAATACAATATGACTAGATAGTAGTAATATTAAAAGTTTTTTCATTTTTAGAAGTTTTTTAAATATGGAAAATATTTAAGAATTAAATTATAAATTATCTAAATAATTATTCAGAAGAATAAAATTTATGAAAAAAAATGTTTTTGTTGTTATCGTAACATACAATGGAGATAGGTGGATAGAGGGAACCATCAAGTCATTACTTAAATCTCATTATCCATCTAAAATAGTTGTAATTGATAACGGATCAACTGATTCTACAAAACGTATAATAAGTAAATTTAAAGATATTAAGCTCATAGATAATAAATCTAATTTAGGTTTTGGACAAGCAAATAATATTGGAATTGAATATTCACAAAAAAACAAAGCAGATTATATTTTCCTATTAAATCAAGATGCTAAAGTAGAAGAAAATACTATATCAAATTTAGTACAAGTATTAGAAGAAAATAAAGCTTTTGGTGTTCTTAGTCCACTACATTTTAATGGGAAAGGAGATAAATATGATTTTAATTTCAAAAGGTATATGGAGTTAAGTGTAGGAAACAAAAACCTTCTTGAAACAAAATTTGTAAATGCTGCAGCTTGGATGGTAAGAACTGATGTATTTTTAAAATATGGCGCTTTTAGTAAAGAATTTTTTCATTACGGTGAAGATAGAAATTTTTGTGATAGGCTCAATTATTTTGATATTAAAATTGGAATTTCTAAAAACTCAAAAATTTTCCACGATAGAGAAGAGGTGAATAATTTTAAAAAAAATATTATTTTATGTAAGTCTATGCTTAGGTGTAGTGTTCTAAATATCAATAAAAATATATTTAGTTCTTATTTATTTTCTTTAACTCAAGTATTTGGTTTATCTAAATACTATTTTAAAAAAAGAAATAATATTTCAAATTTTATTTTTACTTTTTTTAATCTTCTGGGTTTTTACTTTAAACTATTACTTTTACTTCCTAAAATAATTAATAAGAGAGATGAAATGAAGATTATGAATAATATAGACTAAACATGAAAAAAATTATAGAATCATATATTAAACTCAAATCAAAATTTAAGCCTAAGAATGATTTTCAATTAGAAGATGCTAACTATAATAGATTAAGTTTATTAAATAGAGCACTAAATAATTTTGATAAAAGTAAATGTAGGTATTTAGAAATTGGCCTTGGTGATTGTAATAATTATAATTCAATCTCTCTAGATATTAAAAATAAATACGGAGTAGATCCGGCTTATGATACACTAAATAATATTCATGGAGTTAAGAGTGATGAGTTCTTTAAAAATAACAATGTAACCTTTGATGTAATTTTTATTGATGGTCTCCATCATTATGATCAAGTTCTAGAAGACCTAAAAAACTCTCTAAATTCAATCAATAAAAATGGTATTATATTAATTCATGATATGATTCCTTTAAATAAAATTTCACAGGAGATTCCTAGAAACAAACAAAAAATATGGACTGGTGACGTGTGGAAATTATCTTATAATTTAATGAACTCAAAAAATATAGAGTTTATCATTTCAAATATCGATAGTGGTGTAGGAATTATAAAGCCATCAGATAATTTTCATTTAAATATTGACTTTGAAATCAATAACTCTAAGACATATGAAGATTTTAAAATTTTATATAACAAACTTCCAATTAAATCTGCGAAGGAGTCATTACAGTTTATTGATAAATAAATTCAGAAATTTTTAATAATTTGACATTATCTGATGATCCACCCACATAGAAATTATATTTAATATTTTCATTCATCCATTTATTTTTTTCAGCATTAAAATAGTTCAGGTCTCTCTTGTCTATTTTGAAATGGATTGTCTTTTTCTCATTAGCATTAAAATAATTTTTTTTAAAATCTCTCAATAATTTTAAAGGTCTATCTATTTCTGAATTTTCAAGACCTAGGTATAATTGGGATATTTCTTTCCCCCCTATGTTACTATTATTAGTTAAGTCAACACTAAAATATAATATAGAATCCTGAGGATTATAATTGACTAAATTAAAATTTTCATATTTAAATGTGCTGTAACTTAACCCATGTCCAAATGGGTATGCTATCTCTTTTTTATATTTTTCAAATAATGAATATCCGTGGTAATAACCATAAGTTATAGAATCTGTATAAGGATTGAAATATGGATAATCATCTGGGTTTTCTGCAATTGTAAAAGGTAACTTACCACTAGGATTAACATCTCCGTATAGAATTCTTGCAAGAGCATTTCCTCCTTCCATTCCCGAATACCAAGAAAAAATAATAGATGGGACATTACCTTCCCATTTCCTCATATCAATAGCACTTCCTCCAACATAAACAACTACTAAATTTTTATTTGCTTCAGATACTTTATTTATTAAGATTTCATCTTCATCTCTTAAACTTAAATTGATTCTGTCTCCACCAATTCCTTTAACTCCGACAAGTTCTTTAGCTTCTGCTGATTTAAGCATTTCTCCTTTAGTAAGAATATATTCACCTTCATCCTTATAAGTATAGCCAACAACTAAAACTACTTGATCCGAATTTTTTGCAATATCAACAGCTTTATTGATGTCAGACGCGTCATCAAAAACTACTTTATTATTTAATTTTTCATTATATAATTTAATTCCTTCGTATGGTGAAACAACATAGGGTGGTGTTGAATTACTACTTCCAAGATCACCTGTATTTTCCATATTTGCTATTTCACCTATTACAGCAACTTTTATATTTTTCTCTTTTTTAAAAGGTAAAATATTATCATTTTTTAATAATACCATACTTTCCTCCGCAGCATTTCTCGCTAATTTAATATGCTCATTTCTAAGAACTATACTTTCATTATAGTCAATACTATCAAATGAAAAAGCATATTTTAGTCTTGTCTTCAATGTATTTAAAACTAACTTATCTATATCTGACTCTTTAATCTCACCTCTTATAATTCCATCTTCTATTGATTTGTAATTGTATTCATCTTGCCAAGGCATCTCAACATTAAGGCCAGCTTTAATCCCATCTAACCCGTTATATAGTCCATACATCCAATCAGTTGAAATAAAACCCTTAAATCCCCAATCATCTCTTAAAATATCAGTAAGGAGCATTTTATTACTTCCACAATATTCACCGTTAACTTTATTATATGCTGACATTATTGATGCGGGTTTACCCTCTTTTATAACTTTTTTGAAGTGAGGTAAATAGACTTCTCTTAGTGTTCTCTCATCAACTTCAACGTTTAAAACCCATCTTGAATTTTCTAAACTGTTTAAAGCAAAATGTTTAGGACAGGCCATTACATTATGACTTTGAATCGCTTTAACTGCAGCAAGACCAAATTCACCAAGTAGCCATGGGTCTTCACCATACGTCTCTTGAGCTCTTCCCCATCCTGGATGTCTCAAAAGATTTATACAAGGTGTAGCAGCATAATTGGTTTTATTTGCTCTCATCTCCATAGCAATAACTTTATGAACCTCATTTTCAAGATTAATATTCCATGATGCTGCTCTTGCCATAGCAACTGGAAATGTGGTTACTGCATTCACTTCTTTATCAAGAACTCTTGCTCCTCTAGGACCATCAGATAATACCCATGGTGGAATATTTAATCTATTATTCTTTCCAGCAAAAATATGAGCAAACCTATTATTGAAAAGATAACTACCAAAAAATTTAGGGATTGAGTTGATCATCTTTTCACCATACATTTGGTCTATCTTCTCATCTAAACTCATTTGTTCTAACAATACCTCAGCAAGACTATCTGTATTAATTTTCCAATATTCCTCTCCATATATTTCTCTATCAGCTTTTAGAGAAATAGTATCGTACTTTGAACCTATATAAAATGAGAATAGGGTAAATGTCAATGATGAGATAATTATTACTACTATTATTTTTAATATATTTAATAAGTAATTCATAATTTTTCTATCTCATTATCAAGCCATTCTGTTCTATTTTCTATCCAGTTTTTTAAGAATTCAATTTCATTAACGTATGTTCCTCCAACAAAGCTATTTGGCCAAACATAGTTTTCAAGAATTTTCCACTTTATAAAGTTTCTTTTAGCAGCTTCAGTTTTGTTATAAAGTATATCAAATTTATTGTTGACCATATTTTCTAGTGACTGGTCTGATAATATATTTGACCTAAGTTCAAACCATCTTGTTTTTAAATTACTTACAAAAACTTCATCTTCTAATAATTTTTTCCACCAAAAAGGGATAAGCCAGAAATCTCCAGGGCATCTTTCATTGAATTCGAAAGTCCATACGTCAAATTGATTTCCTCCACAGTAATCTGCATTGCCAAAAGATAAATTAAAATCCCAAATTGGGCCTATTTTTAATTTTCCATTTCTTTCTTTATGAAGATAAGTACTTAACCTATATCCATCGACATTATTGGATAATTCATTTAATATAAAAAAATCTATGAAGGATTTCTCATCTATAAATTTTCTAAAACCATTATTTATATCTGAAAAATTTGATGAAGAAAGTGATTTTTCAAATTCATTTATATAATCAATTATATAATTTTTTTGATTTGCATTAATATCTCCAGGTTTTGGATACTCATAATTAAAAATGATTTTTTTATCTCCATCTAAATTTCCATTGATATCATAATTTGAATTAAATGAATTGAAATCGCTGTAGCTACCATCATCCATATCACTTTTATCAATTTTAATTATATATCCTCCAGATATTAACTCATTTTCAGTATCCCCATTCTCTAGTTTTTTAATATTGATTCTATTTTTATCTCTTTTAAGCTTTTCCATTAGAATATATAACCCCTTGTAATTATAATTTATAAATAATTCTACATACCTTGTTCTAGACGCATACATTCCAATACTATTAGATACTTCATAGATTATTTTATTTCTAATTAAAGATTTATCACTGTAGGGTCCATATAGTATCCAATCTTCTTCTTCAGGTAACCATGCTAAATCAAAATCTAAATCATTATAATTATTATCCCATGTCTCAATACCATATGATTTTTTATCAAAATACTGAGATGTCTCTCCCCTAATCTCTATACCAATATTTCCTGCATACTGAATGCTATCTCCTAATAAAACAGTTAATGATGATGGTATCTTAGGTTCGTCAACGATCTCACTACCTAAAGTATTAATTCTAAAAATAAAAATTGAATCTTCACAGTTGACACATTTAAATTCTTTATTAACTAAATTTTCAGATGGCTCATCTACTATTGTATTGTCATCATTTTTACATGAAAATAATATCAGACTAAGAAAAAAGAATAATTTAACAATATCTTTGATATCCAATTTTTTAATGTTTTAGTTACAAATTTACCACATGAAAGTATTAAATAAAATTGCTGACAATCTTTGGAAGTCAAATTCTAGTGTCTACTCCTCTCTTATTAAAAAAATTTCAATAACTACATTAACTATTGGAATCTTCTCTATGATTATATCAGCAAGTATTTTAGATGGTTTTCAAGACTCAATTAAAAATAAAATTTTCGATTTTTCAGGACATATTAATGTATCAAATTTTGGTAATGGAATAAGTTTTAAGAATCAACCTATCAAACTTGATGAAGGTATAAATACAAAATATAAGGAGATCGAAGAGATAGATATAGTAATACCTTTTATCTTGATCTCTGCACTAATTGAAAAAAATAATAACTCTGATGGACTTATTTTTAAAGGAGTGAATGAGGATTATCTAACTAAGATTCTACCTCACCTATCATCTTTTAATAAATCTATTAACTTCTCTAATTCTATTATAATAAGTGAATCACAATCTGAAAGACTTAATATATCATTAAATGATACTGTTTCTTTATTTTTTCCTAATGACCCTCCTATATTTAGAAAATTAATTATCAAAGGAATTTATGATACAGGCCTTGAAGAATTTGATGATTCTTTTGTTATTGGAGATATTAATTTGGGTAGAAAAATTTATGATTGGGATATGAATCTCGCTTCTGGATTAAATATTTATCTAGAAAACGCTTCACAAACTAACTCTGTTATAACTAAAATTAGAAGAAATTCCCTATATAATGAATTTTTAGAAACTTCTCAAAGTAAATATTCCCAGGTTTTTGATTGGTTAAGCCTCCTAGATAAAAACGTCATAATATTCTTTATTATACTATCCTTTGTAGCATGTTTTAATATGATTTCAGTTATTTTAATTTTCATTATGGACAAAACAAAAACTATTGGAATTCTTAAATCATTTGGTACTAAAAACTCTATTATTTATTCAATCTTTTATAAGGTAGGTACTGAGATAATTATCAAAAGTATTTTAATAAGTAATTTTTTATCTTTTGGATTTATATATTTTCAATCTAAATATAAAATTATAGGATTAGATAAGGATAATTATTACCTAGATTTCGTTCCTATAAAATTTGAATTCTCAAAAATTATAATTTTAAATATGTCTCTAATTATTATAATATTATTATCCATATATATCCCAATATATTTTATAGGTAAAATATCAGTAAATGATAATGTTAGGTTCAACTAATTTTTATAACTACTAAATAAACTTTTAACTTTCATAATCAAGATCCCAAAAAAAGCTTCATAAAAAATATTAATGGACATTTTAGATTCTCCAATTTCTCTATCTTTAAATATTATTGGAATCTCATGAATTTTATATCCTAACCTATTTCCTATAAACTTCATCTGAATTTGAAAAGCATACCCTTGAAATGAAATATTATTTTTCAAAATACTTTTAAGAGCTTTCCTAGAATATCCATTAAATCCACCTGTAGAATCGTTAATTTTCATGCCAGTAATAACTTTTACATAATAATTAGCAAAGATTGATAAAAGTAATCTTGATAAGGGCCAGTGAAGTACTGAAATTCCTTTTACATATCTGGAACCTACTACAATATCAGATTTAGAACTTAAAGAGTTTTTCATCTCTATTAATTTCTTAGGATTGTGGGATCCATCACAGTCTAGTTGAAAAATATATTTATACTTTAAAGATATAGCTTTCTTAAACCCCTCTATGTATGCTGAACCGAGACCATTTTTTGACTCTCTTTCAATAATTAATAAATTAAATTTGTATGTTTTTTTAGATATAAACTCTTTAACTATTTCTCCAGTCTTGTCAGGAGAGCTATCGTCAACTACTAATACATCGAAAACTAGGCTTAAGTCTTTAATTTGATTTAAAATATTTTCAATATTACCTCTCTCATTATACGTGGGGATAATAATAATAGAATCTGACATATTATTAAATTAAAAATATTTTCAAACATAATGCTTTAATCACTATGAATATCGAACATTTAATTTAATTTTTGTTAATATATATGGAATTACAAGAAAAAATAAAGACCGAAGTCATCAAAGTATTTAGAGATGAGTTCACTTATGAATGTTCACTTAATGACATTAGCATTGACCAAACTCCTAAAAACTTTACTGGTTTTTATACACTTATTTTATTTCCTCATCTAAAATTCTTAAAAATAAACCTTGAGGAAGCAGGTAAAATCATTGGTGAGAATTTGACTAAAAATTCAGAAATAGTTTCTGGATATAATCTTGTGAAGGGTTTTCTAAATTTTGATCTAAACACTGATTATCTACTTAATGTCTTCTCAAGATTATTAACTGATTTTAATACAGATTTTAGTAATAATAAAAAGGAGATAATTATTGAATTTTCATCACCAAATACCAATAAGCCTCTTCATCTGGGCCATTTAAGAAATATATTTTTAGGTGATTCTGTCTCAAAAATATATAAAGCACTTGGATATAAGGTTCATAAAGTACAAATAATTAACGATAGAGGAATTCATATATGTAAGTCAATGGTTGCATGGGTCAAATATGGTAATGATAAATCTCCAGAAACACAGAATATAAAGGGGGATAAATTTGTTGGAGATTATTATGTAAGATTTGAGGTTGAACATAAAAAAGAGGTACTTTATTTAATTGGAAAAGGTCTTTCTGAAGACGATGCAGTAAGAAAATCTCCATTAATGAAAGAAGCTAAATCATTTTTAAGAAAATGGGAAAATGGTGATAAAGAAATAATTACTTTATGGAAAAAAATGAATGGTTGGGTTTATGATGGATTTGAAATAACATATAAAAATATCAATGTATCATTTGATAAGATATACTACGAATCGGAAACTTATTTACTTGGTAAAAAAAATGTTGAGGATGGTATATTAAAAAAAATATTTTATAAAGAGGAAGATAATTCAGTATGGATTGATTTATCTAAAGAAAAATTTGATAAAAAGCTTCTAATTAGGAATGATGGTACTTCTGTGTATATGACACAAGACATAGGTACAGCAATAAAGAGGTTTGAAGATTTTCCTAAATCTGAAAAACAAATATATACTGTTGGAAATGAGCAGGATTATCATTTTAAAGTATTATTTAAAATATTAGAGAAGCTTGGTTATTCTTGGGCCAAAGAATGCTATCATCTATCCTACGGTATGATAGATTTACCTGATGGTAAAATGAAATCGAGAGAAGGTAAAGTTGTGGACGCGGATGAATTAATATCTATTATGAAAGATACAGCAAAGAAAAGAACCACTGAATTAGGTAAAATAGATGACTTCGATGGTGAAGATTTAACTAAATTATATCATAAAATTGCTTTATCAGCTCTTAAGTATCATCTTTTAAAAGTAGATCCAAAAAAGAAAATGCTATTTAATCCAGATGAATCAATAGATTTCCAAGGAAATACAGGTCCTTTCCTGCAATACACTTATGCTAGGATAAGATCTATCATTAAAAGAGCAGAAATTTTAAATATTGATTTTGGACAAAAAAAATTTAATTCTATTAAAAGTATATCCGATAATGAAAAGAGAATAATAGATCTAATTACTAATTATAAATATATGCTAGAGTTAGCAGCTGTATCTCACTCTCCATCTGTAATATGTAATTATGTATATGATTTATCAAAGACATACAACTCTTTTTATCAAGAAGAAAAAATATTTGATGGAAAAAATAATGAAACAACTTCATTTAAAATTGCGTTATCTCATATAACATCTAGGGTCATAAAATCGTCACTGAATTTATTAGGCATTAGTGTAACTAACAAAATGTAATGAAACTTATAACAATTTTCCTACTATCTACATTGGTATCTGTCAGTGGTATCTATATCTTGAGAGAAAAAATTTTTAAGGTAAATGAGACAGCCCCAGATGACAGTTTTTTATCTAATAACAGCTTTTACAGTCTTTCAGCAGTTGATATTGACGGAAACTTAATTAATTTTGATAAGTACAAAGGTAAAAAACTTCTTATTGTAAATGTTGCATCAAAATGTGGATATACACATCAGTATAAAGACCTTCAAGAACTTCATAAGAAATATAATGATAAAATAACAATCTTGGCTTTTCCTTCTAACAACTTTGGTTTTCAGGAACCTGGTTCCAATAATCAAATTGAAACATTTTGCGAAAAAAATTATGGTGTAGAGTTTCAATTATTTGAAAAGTCTAACGTTAGAGGAAAAAAAATAAATGATGTTTATAAATGGTTATCCAGTATCGATGAAAATGGTTGGAATGATAAGTCACCTAGATGGAATTTTTTCAAATATTTAGTCGATGTTGATGGATCTCTAAAGGCTATTTATTCATCAAATACCAATCCATTAGATAATGAAATATTGGATTTTGTTCTAAACTAAAATTTAAAATTTCTCTCCTTCTTTTTTACATAGAAGATATCTTTTAGACACTTACCTAAAATTGAACCCATACCACCAATCGCTCCACCAAGTACTGAAGTGTATACAATCAAGTAATTAACAGAGCTAATATTTAGTAACTCTATAATTTTATTTGATAAAATTGAATTAGTACTTGTATCAATACTAAGTAAAAGAAATATCCATGCAGTTCCAACCCCAATAAATCCACTTAGAAATTGTGAAAAATAATTCTCACTATATAATAAACCTGTAAAAAAAGTAATTATTACTATTGACCACCAAGGAAAAAAAGCAGGTAGATAATATGATAAAACTCCTATTATTAAAGTTCTAAATATAAAATTCATTTTTTAATAAATTTCTTTTCATATATTATATGACTTCTATTTTCATTGTAATTATTATTAAATAATAATTTATTATAAATTCCTTTTCCCCATTTTTCAATATCTCCGTAATAGTTTTTA
>CENJ01047879.1_pt1 | contig 61030 bp, 70 predicted proteins | sample 356161 | NCBI WGS metagenome assembly CENJ01 (sample SAMEA2619531, study PRJEB7988) | marine metagenome | biome: marine biome (ENVO:00000447); feature: surface water layer (ENVO:00002042); material: "saline water (ENVO:00002010), including plankton (ENVO:xxxxxxxx)" | depth 5 m
CTTTCGTAAAATTCTGTAATCAATTTTTTTATAAATTTCATAATTTATATTTCATAAGGTTTAAAAATATTAAATTTTTTTAAAAAACTAATCTCCATATCTTCCATCTTTTTTCTTTCTACAATATTATTGTGATCATAACCAAGTAAATGAAGTAAGCTGTGAATTGTTAGGTGTGCCCATCTATCTAATTTTCTTTTATTATACAAAGAAGAGTCATTATTTATTTTATTTGCACACATTACAACATCTCCTAATATAATTTTATTATCTAAATTGAAATCTTCCGCAGGAAAAGCTAAAGTATCTGAAACTTTATCTATTTTTTTATATAACTTGTTAAAGCCTTTCATCTCATCTGGAGTAATTATTTTGATATTTATTTCCGCATTATCTTTATAATTAACTACGTTTATCCAATCGCTGAAGTATTTTTGCTCAGGAACAAACTCATTTTTAATATTGTTAATAAGGTGACATTCAATCATGAGGATTTTTTTTCATAAGCATTTATTATTTTTTTTACAATTGGGTGCCTCATTACGTCTTCTTCAGTAAATTTACATATGCTAATCCCAGGAATTTCCTTCAAAAGAGGCAAGACATGAACAAGGCCTGAAAAAGCATTAGGAAGATCAATTTGAGTAATATCACCTGTAATAACTGCTTTAGATTCTCTGCCCAAACGTGTTAAAAACATCTTCATCTGTTCTTTTGTGCTATTTTGAGCTTCATCTAAAATAATAAAGGAATTATTAAGAGTTCTTCCTCTCATATAGGCTAGTGGAGCAACTTCTATAACATTTTGTTCAATAAATTTATTAAGTAGACTTGATCCCATTATTGAATTTAAAGCATCATACATTGGTCTTAAGTAAGGATCGATTTTTTGTGATAAATCACCCGGTAAAAAACCTAAATTTTCACCAGCCTCAACCGCAGGGCGTACCAAAATAATTTTCTTTATAAGACCAAGCTCATAACAGTGTAATGCAGCACCTATAGCTAAAAATGTTTTACCAGAGCCAGCGGAACCTACAGAAAAGACTACATCATTTTTTAATATTGAATTATAAAAATTCAATTGATTAGGCTTTTCAATATTGATTTTATAATTTTTGAATTGAAAACAAGTTGAATTACTATTTTTTATGCCATTTAGAGGTATTTTGCTTTTTAAGACATCTGGTTCCTGCAAAAAATTTCTAAGTTCAGTAATAGATATATTATCTTTTTCTGTTTTCAGATATAAATCCTTGATAAAATTAGATGCAAGACTAATGTTCTTTTTTACACCAATTAAGTTAAATAAATTCCCTCTTTGATTAATTTCAACATCAAATCTCAATTCGATTTCTTTTAAGTTCGTATTGAGTGGACCACATAAATTTAATAATCTGTTATTATCGACTGGCTCTAGTATGATCTGTATTTTTTCCATATATTAGCTATATATTTATAATTTCCCCTTTAAGAGATCTATTACTTAATTCAGTAATTTTAACATCAATAATTTTACCAATTAAATTTTTGTTTCCTGGAACTGAGATTAATTTATTATTTCTTGTTCTTCCTAACACCATATTATTATATTTTGAAGATATCGATTCAACTAAAATCTCCTCTTTACAGCCAACTATTAATTTTGATTTATTTTTTGATAACTTGTTTATAGTTTGCTTCAGAAAATTAAGTCTTTCTTTTTTCTCTTCCATACTAACATCATCCTTTAGCATAGAAGCTGGAGTTCCTGGTCTTTTGCTATATATAAAACTATATGATTGATCAAATTTTAAATCTTTTATCACATCAATAGTTTTTAAGAAGTCTTCTTCAGTTTCTCCAGGAAATCCAACAATAAAATCGGAAGAAAAAGTAATGTCTGGTCGAGCTTCTAAAAGTTTTCTTATCACTGACTTATACTCTAATACTGTATAGCCTCTTTTCATAGCTGATAATATTCTATCAGAACCGCTCTGAATTGGTAAGTGTAAGTGACTTACTAATTGTGGTATTTTTTTATATGCTTGATATATTTGCTCATCAAAATTATTTGGATGCGAAGTAGTATACCTTATTCTTTTAATTTTTTTATTTCTGGCAATATAAAATAGTAATAATCCAAAATTAACAATATTTCCATCTTCATCTTTATAAAAATATGCATTTACATTTTGACCAAGCAAAGTTATTTCTTTAGTACCATTATCGGTAAGGCTATCAATTTCTCTTAAAATATCTTTTAATGGCCTGCTAACTTCAGTCCCTCTTGTATAGGGCACAACACAATAAGAACAATATTTACTGCATCCCTCCATTATTGTGACAAACTCAGAAAACTTTGATTCTGTGGAAGTTGGAAGATTATCAAATTTTTCAATTAAAGGAAAATCAACATCAACTATTGTGTTCTTTGAGCTCAATGATTCTTTATAAATTTTTGGAAGTCGATGAATAGTTTGTGGGCCAATAACCATATCTACATAGGGAGCTCTTTTTGAAATATTGTCACTTTCCTGCGATGCAACGCAGCCCGTGACACCAATAACAAGCCCTGGTTTATTATTTTTTAATTTTCTCCATTTTCCTAATAAAGAAAATACTTTTTCCTGAGCTTTTTCTCTGATTGAACATGTGTTTACAATTAAGATGTCAGCGTCCTCTTTAACACGTGTGAATTCAAACTTCATTTCGTTAGAAAGTAAATCTTTCATTTTATCACTGTCATATTCATTCATTTGACAGCCCTGCGTTTCGATATAATATTTTTTTTTCATTAATTTTTATTTTGTTCTAGACCTGCACCAATTTTAATTAGATAAAACAATAAAGGCAAGTAAGCTACTATAGTAATAACAATATGATAACTCATGTAGGTATTAGATAACAATGCCAATGGAAAAACCCAAACCATATTTATTATAATCATCCACTTTATTGTAAATAAATGAGAATTTTTTTTTATCGTAATTATATGAAACGCATGAGTCAAATGAGGATGTGCAATATTCCTTTTTGTTACTATTCTAACTAACAATGTATAACTTGCATCTGCAATAAAAATTGAAAGTAAAATCAACCATGTATAAATACTCAAAATTGATTCTGAAGCACTAAAAAAAATATAAAAAGCTATTATGCATCCAAGTGAAACACTTCCAGTATCTCCCATGAAGATTTTTGCAGGATACCAATTTCTTATCAAGAAACCAAGGTTCGCAGCACCAAGCCCAGCCAAGTACATATAAGTAAAGCTGTTGGGATTATTATTATATGCTAATAATGATGCTGCCAATGATATGAAAATACATTCAAGAGATGCATAACCATCAATACCGTCCATAAAGTTATATAAATTCATCAACCACATTGATAAAATTACTGAAAGAATAATAATTAGTAATGCTGATTGTCTTGTGTATGAATCAACATCAAAAAACATATCATTATTTACTTGAAAATAATAAATGATAAGTGATGCCGTAAAAAATTGAGTAAAAAGTCTTAACAATATATTTACATTTTTGAAATCATCAATTAAGCAGATTGTGATTATTGGAGATATAACAATTATTAAAATTAAAAAAATATCAGAATCAATAGTAACAAATATGCTTAAAAGATAAATAAAAATCAAGTACGAAAATAAAATTGCCAGCCCCCCTGATGTTGGTACTGGTTTTTTATGGCTACTCCTAACATTCGGCTTATCTATAAATATAGAATATTTTAAAAATAATTTCTCCAAAAATAATGTAAAAGCAAAAGATATTAAGATGGTTATTAATAATAAAGTTAGTAGCATTTAAAATTTAAATTTTAATACATTATTAAAATGGAATATCATCTTCAAAATCATCTGAGTTTGAACTTTGTGAAGTATTATTTTTATCCTGGTTCATATCATCTGAAAATTGATTATTTCCTTGGTTAGATGATCCAGAACCACTTATAAAATTAAAAGATTCACCTATTATATCTGTTGAAAATCTTTCAATACCATCTTTTTCATATTTACTTGTTTGCAATCTACCCTCTATATAGAGTTGTTGTCCTTTCTTTAAATACTGATCTATAACCTCTGCACTTCTACCAAAAAATACTACCCTGTGCCATTCGGTTTTTTCTTTTTTCTCCCCAGACCCTTTGTCGGTCCAATTCATGGATGTAGCTATACTTAATCTACAAGAAGTTACGCCTGAAGGAGATGATCTTAATTCTGGGTCGGCACCCAAATTTCCTAAAATTATAACTTTATTTACGCCAGCCATTCAAAATCTCCTATAATTTATTATACATTATTCATATATTTGAAATTAATACTATACCTTTTAATTTAGTAGATATATTCTAGTTAGTTGGTCTTACAATAATATCATATGTAAATGCAGAATATAGTAATTAAGGGCGCAAGAAGCCATAATTTAAAAAATATTGATATAACCATACCAAGAGACAAGTTAATAGTAATAACTGGTTTGTCAGGTTCTGGTAAATCTACATTAGCATTCGACACTATCTTTGCTGAGGGCCAAAGAAGGTATGTTGAATCATTGTCTGCATATGCAAGACAATTTCTCACTAGAATGGAAAGACCTGAAGTTGATCATATAGAAGGCTTGTCTCCTGCAATATCGATAGAGCAAAAAACGACTTCGCATAATCCTAGATCAACTGTCGGAACAATTACGGAAATTCATGATTATTTAAGATTACTTTTTGCAAGAGCTGGGGAACCTAGATGTCCAATACATGGGGATAGTTTAGAAGGCAAATCAGCTTCAGAAATTGTAGAGGACATCTACGAAAAATATGATGATAATGAGTCATTAATAATACTTACACCCTTGGTTAACAATAGAAAAGGAGAACACAAAAATATCATAGAAGATGTTAAAGCGAGAGGATTTGTAAGACTCAGAATAAATAATGTTATTTATAATATTTCAGAGCTTCCGAAAATAGATCCAAAAAAAAATAATACAATAGAACTAGTTTTGGATCGCTTAAAATGTAATAAAACATCAAAAATAAGATTAACAGAATCAATAGAAACAGCTTTAAATTTTAAAAATGATACAGTTATCATTCACTCGCATGACCAAAAAAAAGATAAAAGCTATTCATCAAAATTTGCATGTCCAAAATGTGGGTATAGTATAAAAGAATTAGAGCCAAGGCTTTTTTCATTTAATAGCCCAGTAGGTGCTTGTAAAGCATGTGATGGACTTGGTGTTAATCAATTTTTTGATGAAAATAAGATCGTAAATAAAGATCTTAGTTTAGCCTCAGGATCTATAAAAGGCTGGGATAAAAGAAATGAGTTCTACTATCAAATTATTAAGTCCCTTTCTGAGCATTACAAATTTAATACAGATATACCATTTTCATCCTTAAGTAAAAAAATACAAAAAATTATTTTATATGGTACTGGAAACGAAGAAATAAAATTTATTTATTATAATAATAATGGAAAAAAAATTACTAAAATGCAAAGTTTTGAAGGTATTATTAGTAATTTTGAAAGAAGGTATAATAATACAGAATCGAATTTTGTAAGAGAAGAATTAAATAAATATCTTTCGAAGCAGGTTTGTGACGAATGTAACGGCACCAGATTGTGTGAAGACGCAAGAAACGTTTTTATTAATGATAAAAATATTACTGGTATCTCTTCTATGCCTATTGATGAATGTTTGAAGTTTTTTAAAAATATTTCTTTATCTGGTAAAAGAAAGAAAATTGCTGATAAACTTATTACTGAAATATCCTCAAGATTAAGTTTTTTAAATAATGTGGGTTTAAATTATTTAAGCCTTGAAAGAAGCGCAGAAACTCTATCAGGAGGAGAAAACCAAAGAATTAGATTAGCTAGTCAAATTGGAGCAGGATTAGTTGGTGTTACTTACATTTTAGATGAGCCTTCTATTGGACTTCATCAGCGTGATAATGACAAATTAATTGAAACTTTATATAAATTAAGAGATTTGGGAAATACTGTTATTGTTGTAGAACATGATGAATGTACCATTAGAGCAGCAGATTATGTGATAGATATAGGTCCAAGGGCAGGCGCGTACGGAGGTGAGATTATTGCAGAGGGTTCTCCTAAAGAAGTAGAAAAAAATAAAAATTCGATAACTGGATTATATTTGTCTGGTGAGAAAAAAATTTCAACTCCAGTTAAAAGGCTAAAGCCAAATTCTAAAAATTTAAGAATATCCAATGCATCCTCAAATAATTTAAAAAATATAAATGTTGATATACCAATAGGACTATTAACATGTGTAACAGGTGTATCAGGATCAGGAAAATCAACTCTAATTAATGAAACACTCTTTAAATATCTAAGTAATAAAATTAATAAAAATACTAATTATTATGGTGATGTTGAAACCATAGAAGGATGGGAGCAATTTGATAAGATAATTGAAATTAATCAAAGTCCCATAGGAAGAACACCAAGATCAAATCCAGCAACATATACTGGTCTTTTTACTTTAATCAGAGATTTATTTGCAGCGACACAAGAATCTAGGTCCAGAGGATATAGCCCCGGAAGATTTAGCTTTAATGTTAAAGGAGGAAGATGCGAATCATGTCATGGAGATGGCGTTATAAAAGTTGAAATGCACTTTTTGCCAGATATATATGTTCAATGCGATATTTGTAAAGGCAAAAGATACAATAATGCAACCTTGGAAATATTATATAAAAATAAAAATATTTCAGAAGTATTAGATATGACGGTGGAAGAGGCGTATCAATTTTTTGATAGCGTCCCTACTATAAAGAGAAAATTAAAAACGCTAATTGATGTTGGTCTTTCATACATAAAAGTTGGGCAAAATGCTACAACACTTTCAGGTGGTGAAGCACAAAGAGTAAAACTTGCCAAAGAACTTTCAAAAAAAGATACAGGTAAAACTATATATATATTTGATGAACCAACTACAGGTCTTCATCTTCATGATGTTGATCAACTATTAAAAATTATTTATAAATTGAGAGATAAAGGAAATACGATAATTATTATTGAACACAATCTAGATGTAATAAAAACAGCTGACTGGATAATTGACATGGGTCCAGAAGGCGGGATAAGAGGTGGCGATATTATTGCTCAAGGAACGCCAGAAACAATTTCAAAAAACAAAAATTCGTTTACAGGAAAATACTTAAAAAGTATATTATGATTCTTCTATAACTTCCTCTTTTTTGTCTACTAATTGAACAATAGCCATTGGGGCTTTATCACCTGCTCTGTAACCGCATTTTAATACTCTAAGGTAGCCACCTGGTCTTTCTTTAAATCTTGGACCTAATTCATTAAAAAGCTTGGCCACAGCTTCTTTTGATCTTATGCGAGAAAAAACTATTCTTCTTTTTGCAACTGTATCAACTTTAGAGATAGTGATTAAGCGCTCGACAAAACCTCTTAGCTCTTTAGCTTTTGGTACTGTTGTTTTTATTTCCTCGTGCTCAATCAAAGAGGCCATCATATTTTTAAACATGGCAGCTCTATGTGATGAAGTTCTATTAAATTTTCTTCCAGAATATTTATGTCTCAATTTTATCTCCTAAAACTTCTTCATCTGGTTGTCTTGGTCATTTAGGTTGCTTGGTGGCCAATTATCTAATTTCATTCCTAGACTCAAACCATATGTGCCTAGAATATCTTTAATTTCTGTGAGAGATTTTTTACCAAGATTTGGCGTTTTGAGTAATTCATTCTCACTACGTTGTATTAAATCTCCAATGTAATATACGTTTTCAGCTTTTAAACAATTTGCTGATCTTACTGTTAACTCTAAGTCATCTACGGGCCTTAATAGATTTGGATCAATTTCAGCCTCTACTTCTTTTTGTTCTGTTTCTTCAATTGCTTTAAGATCAACAAATACTGAAACCTGATCATGAAGAATTGTCGCAGCTTCTCTTATACATGCTTCTGGATCAATGGTACCATCTGTTTCTAACTCAATAATCAACTTATCTAAATCTGTTCTTTGCTCTACCCTTGCAGAATCTACTTTATAAGAAACTTTTTTTATTGGGCTATAGCTTGCATCAACTAATAAAGAGCCCATTTTTCTATTTGTGTCATTTAACCTTTGTCCTGCAGATGAATAGCCAATACCTTCACTTACTTCAATTTCCATGTTTAATTTTGATCCTTGTGTTGTAATATTTGCTATAACATGATCAGGATTTACTATTTCTATGTCACTTTTTAATTCAATATCTCCCGCAGTAACTGGACCAATACCGCTCTTGGATAAGCTCAAAGTTGCAGATGAGTTTCCGTTCATCTTAAATGAAATATCTTTTAAATTTAACATTATATCTATAACATCCTCTTGAATTCCTTCAATCGTACTGTATTCATGCTGCACCCCATCAATTGAAACTTCAGTTACAGATGATCCTACTATTGAAGATAGCATTATTCTTCTTAGTGCACTTCCCAAAGTATGTCCAAAGCCTCTCTCTAAGGGCTCAAGCGTTACCTTAGTTGTATTTAAAGCTACATCCTCAATATTAACTATTCTTGGTTTTAATAAATTATTATAATTTGACACAATATAATACCTCTTCTATTTAGAATATAATTCAACTACTAACGATTCATTTATATCTGAAGGTAAATCCATTCTTTCAGGTATAGACTTAAAAATTCCTTCCATTTTTTTACTATCTACAGTGATCCACGGTGAAATTGCGCCTAACTGATCACTCATTGCCAGTGCATCTTTGATTCTTATTTGATTCTTTGACTTTTCTTTAATAGATATCACATCATCAACTGATACCTGATAGGATGCAATATTAACTGTCATACCGTTTACTAAAACTGATTTATGACTAACAAGCTGTCTTGATTCTGCCCTTGTTACACCGAATCCCATTCTATAAACAACATTATCTAATCTTCTTTCTAAAATTTTTAGAAGATTTTCTCCTGTTGAGCCATTTTGTCTAGCAGCTCTTTTATAATATAATCTGAATTGCTTCTCAAGCACACCATAAATTCTTTTAAGTTTTTGTTTTTCTCTTAATTGAAGACCATAATCAGAAAGTCTAGGTTTTTTATCAGCATGGTGTCCAGGCTGAGAATCAATTTTACATTTTGAATCAAGCGCCCTACTTTTACTTTTAAGCAAAAGGTCAACTCCTTCTCTTCTCATCAATTTACATTTTGGTCCGATATATCTTGCCACTTCTTACACTCTCCTTTTTTTTGGTGGTCTGCACCCATTATGGGGTATTGGAGTAACATCATTTATATCTGTAATTTTGTAGCCAATGTTATTTAAAGCTCTAACTGCCGACTCTCTTCCAGGCCCCGGTCCTTTCACTAAAACCACTAAATTTTTTAAACCATATTCTTTAGCTAAATTTCCAGCTTTCTCAGCAGCAACTTGAGCTGCAAATGGAGTACTTTTTCGAGAACCTCTAAATCCTGATCCACCAGCAGTTGCCCAACATAAGGTATTTCCTTGTCTATCTGTAATAGTAACTATTGTATTATTAAAAGTTGAATTAATTACAGCTATTCCGTCAGATACAACTTTTTTAGTTTTCTTTTTAGTTTTTAAATTTGCCTTTGCCATAAATAAATCCTATTTATTTTCGTATTGCTTTTCTAGGGCCTTTCCTAGTTCTTGAATTATTTTTTGTTTTCTGTCCTCTTAACGGGAGTCCTTTTCTATGTCTAATTCCTCTGTAAGTCCCGAGATCCATAAGTCTTTTTATGTTTAAAGTTACCTCTCTTCTAAGGTCACCTTCAATATTATATTTCGCAACCTGCGTTCTTAATGTTTCTAATTCTGCTTCTGTTAATTCTTTAATTTTTGCAGACGGTTTAATATTAGAAACTTTGCAAATGTCTTTAGCTCTTGTTGCACCAATACCATAAATCCCCTGCAAAGCAATTACAGTATGCTTATTATCTGATACATTTATACCTGCTATTCTAGCCATAAAATTTCTCGAAAAATGTTCTGTATTCTAACAATATGGTTAATTTCTTCAATCATTATTATCCCTGCCTTTGTTTATGTCTTGGATTTATACATATAACTCTGATCACCCTATTTCTTCTTATGATCTTGCAATTACGACATATTTTTTTAACTGATGCCCTTACTTTCATCTTTTATAACCTTGTAAATTTGATTTTTTCATTAAACTTCCATATTGATAATTCATCATATGTGACTGTAACTGGCCTATGAAATCCATAATAACTACTACAATAATTAGCAAGGAAGTACCACCAAAATAAAATGGAACATTAAGACCGATTATTAAAAATTCTGGAAGTAAACATACTAAAGTTATGTAGATTGCCCCAACAGCTGTCAATCTAGTCAAAACATTATCTATATACCTAGAAGTTTGTTCTCCAGGGCGCACGCCAGGAATAGATGCTCCTGATTTTTTTAGATTATCAGAAGTTTCTCTTGAATCATAAACTAAAGCTGTATAAAAAAAGCAAAAGAAAATTATTGCGGCAGCATAAAATGTCACATATAAAGGCTGTCCAGGTGCTAAAGTTGAAGAAATGTCCTTTAACCAACTCATACTATCTGCCGAACCTGCCCACTGACCAAGTGTTGATGGAAATAATATTATACTTGAGGCAAAAATTGGGGGAATTACACCAGCCATATTCAATTTTAGTGGTAAATAGCTTGACTGAGCTTGAACCATTTTTCTTCCCTGTTGCCTTCTTGCATAATTTACAGTTATTTTTCTTTGTCCGCGCTCTATAAAAACTACGAAAGCAGTTACTGCAATAGCTAAAACTAAGATCATAACAACTAATGCAGAATTTAATTCCCCAGTACTTGCTAATTCTAAGGTTCCGCCGACAGCAGTCGGTAATCCTGAAACGATACTAATAAAAATGATTATTGATATTCCGTTTCCTATTCCTTTTTCTGATATTTGTTCGCCAAGCCACATCAAAAACATTGTTCCAGTTACAAGAGTAACTATTGTTGAAAAAACAAAGCCTGACCCACTATATAAGGCTATTCCTTGTGATTGCAATGCAACAGCAACTCCACCTGCTTGTAGTGTCGATAAACCTAGAGTTCCAAAGCGCGTATATTGCGTTATCTTTTTTCTACCAGACTCCCCTTGTTTCTTAATTTCTTTTAAAGCTGGCATGGTTGCAGACATTAATTGCATAATAATTGAAGCCGATATATACGGCATAATTCCAAGAGCAAGGATACTAAAACGTTCAAGTGCTCCCCCAGAAAACATATTAAACATATCTATAATTGTTCCACTTTGTTGTTCGAAAAACGAAGCCAAGGCTGCAGGATTTATTCCAGGAACAGGTATATACGTTCCGATTCTATACACTAGAATTGCACCAAAAACAAAAAATAGTCTTTTTCTTAGTTCTTCCATAATAATATTATTTTATTTTACCACCTAAATCTTCAATAACTTTTCTAGCCCCTTTTGTTACGCTAATCCCATTTAAGTTAATTTTATTTTTTAATTGCCCAGAAAGAAAAACCTTTACATCTTTTGCTTTTTGCGAAATTATTCTTTTTTCTTTCAAAGTCTCAATTGTAATATTTTCATTCCCTTCAAATTCTAATTCACCTAGTCTTACTCTAGCAGTGCTATTCTTTCTTGACGTAAAACCAACTTTAGGTAATCTTCTTTGTAAAGGCATTTGACCACCCTCAAATCCAGTTTTATGATATCCTCCAGCTCGTGACTTCTGCCCTTTATGCCCTCTGCCAGAGGTTTTGCCATTCCCTGAACCAATACCTCGTCCAACCCTTTTTGGGTTTTTCTTTTTTACTTCGGGCGCTATTGTGTTAAGTTCCATGATTATTTCTCAATTTTTAATAAATAATTAATTTTGTTAATCATTCCCCAATTTTCAGGAGTATCATTTACTTCAATTGTTTTATGTATTTTTTTAATACCAAGCCCTCTAGCACATGCTTGATGAGCCTTTAACCTTCCGGACAAGCTTTTAATTAAAGTGACTTTAATCTTTGGCATTTTCTACACCCAATATATGCTCTAGTTTTTTACCACGTTTGTTTGAGACATACTGTGGAGACTGAACAGATCTTAATCCATTTATAGTTGCTTTTACTATATTAATTGGATTTGTAGTTCCAATACATTTTGCCAAGACATTATTGATACCTACAACTTCAAATACTGCTCTCATTGCTCCACCAGCAATTATTCCTGTACCTTCTGATGCAGGTTGCATGTAGACTCTAGCGGCACCGTGAGTTCCAACTAACGGGTAATGTAAAGTGCTATTAATTATTGAAACTTTTGTCATATCTTTTCTTGCCTTTTCCATTGCTTTTTGAATTGCTAGCGGCACTTCTTTAGCTTTACCGTAGCCATATCCTATTCTACCATTCCCATCGCCGACAACAGTTAGAGCAGTAAAGCCAAACTGCCTACCACCTTTAACAACTTTCGCAACTCTGTTAACTTTTACAAGTTTTTCTAATAATTCTTCACTACCTTGGTATTTATCTATATTTGTCGACATTTTTCTCTCTATTAAAATTTTAATCCACTATTTCTTGCAGACTCAGCAAGCGCTTTTATTCTTCCGTGATAATTGAAGCCACTTCTATCAAATGCAACTTCGGTTACATTTTTTTCAATTGCTCTCTCTGCTATTATCTTTCCTATGATTTTTGCAGTTTCAATATTTCCTGTATGAACCTTATCTTTAACAATACTTTTTTCTAATGTGCTAGCAGACGCTATAATATCTCCTTTAGGAGAAAATAGTTGTGCATAAGTATGCATAGTTGTTTTAAACACTGAAAGTCTGTGTTTCTCTCCAGGTCTAATCTTTGCCCTAATTTTTCTTGCAGACTTAAGCCTTGCTAATTTATTTTTCATCTTTATTTCTTTTTCGCCTCTTTTCTAATTATATTTTCATCGCTATATTTCACACCCTTCCCTTTATATGGCTCTGGTGGCCTAAAAGCTCTGATTTCTGAAGATACTTGGCCAACTCTTTGCTTATTAATACCTTTTACTATAATTTCTGTCGGCGAAGGTGTAGTAATATCAATTTCGCTTTCATACTCATAAATAACAGGATGAGAAAATCCTAAAGCTAAATGCAACTGTTTATTTTTAACTTCGGCTTTATATCCAACACCAACTAAATTTAGCTTTCTTTCATAACCCTCACTGACGCCTACAATATTATTATTTATAAGTGACCTCATCGTCCCAGCCATAGCGCTATTTTTTTCATTTATTTCAAACGTAATAGAACTATCGTTTTTATTTATTTTTACACTTTCATGCAAATCCATTGTCATTTCGCCCTTTGGGCCTTTGAATGAAATCAAACGATCTTTAATAGTGACATCTACACCATTTGGAATTTCAACAGGTTGTTTCGCTATTCTTGACAATTTATTACTCCACAGTACATATTATTTCACCACCAAAATTTAGCTTTCTTGCAGTATCAGCTGTCATTACTCCTTTAGAAGTTGAAACTATTGCTACACCAAGACCATTCAATACTTTTGGAAGATCACTTTTGCTTTTATATATTCTTAAACTTGGTTTACTTATTCTTTTAATATTGTTAATAACTGGTTTTCCTTGAAAATATTTTAATTTTATTTTTAATCTTTTTTTATTATTTTCTATTTCTTTTACCTCATAATCTAATATATATCCCTCATCTTTTAATACCGAAAGAATCGATTCCTTTGTTTTTGACATATTTGTACAAACAAATGTCTTTTTAACCATTTGCCCGTTTCTTATAATTGTAAGCATTGCTGCTATTGGATCACTCATGCTCATAAAATTTTCTCCGCTACCAGCTAGCCTTAACTAGACCTGGAATATCTCCTCTCATTGCTGCCTCTCTAACTTTAATTCTTCCTAAACCAAATTTTCTATAAAACCCTTTGGGCCTTCCCGTTATAGCACACCTATTTGTTACTCTACTTGCACTTGAATCACGTGGTAGTTTTTGAAGTTTCTCTGATGCCGCTAGCTTCTCTTCTATTGATGCACCTTGACTATTTAAAATATCTTTTAAAGCTTTTCTTTTTTTAAATAATTTTTTACTTAATTTTATTCTTTTCTTTTCTCTCTCTACCATTGATGCTTTTGCCATATCTATCTCCTAAAAGGGAAGTTAAATTCTTCAAGTAGTAATTTAGCCTCTTCATCATTTTTTGCAGAAGTTGTGATGGCTATATCTAGGCCTCTGATACTATCTATCTTCTCATAATCAATCTCAGGAAATATAATTTGCTCTTTAATTCCTAGTGTATAATTTCCTCTTCCGTCAAATGCCTTTTTGGAGAAACCTCTGAAATCTCTGATCCTAGGTATTGCAACAGTTATTAAGCGGTCTAGAAACTCATACATTCTATCTTTTCTTAAAGTAACTTTGCAGCCAATTGGCATTCCTTCTCTTAAACTAAAAGCAGCTATAGATTTTTTAGCCTTTGTTACTATTGGCTTTTGTCCAGTTATTTTTTCTATATCTCCAACTGCCTGCTCAACAACCTTCTTGTCTTTAACAGCTTCGCCAAGTCCAACGTTAATTGTTATTTTTTTTATTGACGGAATTTCCATTGAGGATTTATATTTCATTTTTTCTTGCAATGAAATTTTTATTTCTTCGTCATATATTTTTTTTAGTCTACTACTCATAAGTCAATTTGTTCTCCAGTAGATTTAAACACTCTTACTTTTTTATCGTTTTTCAACTTAAGAACTCCTACTCTATCTGGTTTTTTTGTTTTTGAATTATAGATCATTACGTTCGATGCATGAATTGGCATCTCTTTTTCAACAACGCCTCCAGTCTCATTTTTATTTGGATTTGGTTTAACATGCTTCTTAGCTAAATTAATTCCGTCAACTAGAATACGTTCTTCACTTACAATTTGTGACACTACTCCTAACTTTCCTTTATCTTTGCCAGAAATTATATAAACTTGATCTCCCTTTTTTAATCTATTCATAATTTCCTTTCCTATAAAACTTCCGGAGCTAATGAAATAATTTTCATAAATTTTTCGTTTCTCAATTCTCTAGTTACTGGACCAAATATTCTTGTTCCAATTGGCTGTAATTGTGCATTTAACAATACTGCTGCATTGGTATCAAATTTTATCAAAGAGCCATCATTTCTTCTTACTCCCTTTGCAGTTCTAACGACAACTGCATTTAAAACTTCACCTTTTTTTACTTTTCCTCTTGGTATAGCACTTTGGACACTGATTTTTATTACATCACCAATTTTTGCATATCTTCTTTTAGATCCACCAAGCACTTTTATGCACTGGATCTTTTTTGCTCCACTATTATCTGCTGCCGTCAGTACTGTTTGAACTTGAATCATTAATTCTCCTTGCTTCCTAAAATATCGATAAGTTTCCATGATTTATCCTTAGAAATAGGTCTAACCTCTGCGATAGTTACTATATCTCCCATCTTACATTTATTATCTTCATCATGAATCTTATATTTAATTGATTTTTTGACATATTTCCCATATTTTGGGTGCTTGACTTTTCTTTCAAAAAGAACAACTGCAGTTTTATCCATTTTGTCACTCACCACTGTTCCAGTAAGTGTTTTAATTTTATTATTATGTTCCATCACTCAACCTTTTCTCATTAATAATAGTTTTTATCAAGGCAATATTTTTTTTTGACTGTCTTACCATTCTATGTGTAGGTAACTGACCAGTAGTTAATTGCATTTTAAGCTTGAAGTATTCCAAGCTAGTTTCATCTAATAGCTTGATTAATTCTTCAACTGACTTTTCTCTTATTTCTTTTGCAATCATTATGTTTACCTACATTATTGTTCTAATAACAAACTGTGTTTGAAATGGAAGTTTCGCAGCTGCTAGTTTAAATGCTTGCCTTGCAACATTTTCTTCAACACCTTCCATTTCATAAAGTACTTTTCCAGGTTGAATTTTTGCAACCCAATACTCTACGTTTCCTTTACCTTTGCCTTGTCTAACCTCAAGAGGTTTCTTGGTTATAGGTACATCTGGAAATACTCTAATCCAAACTTTTCCACCTCTTTTTATATGTCTTGTCATTGCTCTTCTCGCTGACTCTATTTGCCTAGCAGTCAATCTTCCTCTACTAGTTGCTTTTAATCCAAACTCACCAAAACTTACTTTTGACCCTCTCAAAGCTAAGCCTCTATTTTTACCTTTTTGTTGCTTACGGTATTTTGTTTTTTTTGGTTGAAGCATTTACTTATTTTCCTTTATCTTGAGTTGATTCATCCTCTGTTTCGCCACTATAAATCCATGTCTTAATACCTATAATTCCATATGTTGTCATCGCTTCAGCAAAACCATAATCAATTTTTGCTTTTAGGGTGTGTAGCGGAACTCTCCCTTCTCTATACCATTCTGATCTTGCAATTTCAGCTCCATTTAATCTTCCTGCAATGTTAACTTTAATTCCTAAAACTCCAAGCCTCATAGAATTTTGTACTGCTCTTTTCATTGCCCTTCTATACATTATTCTTCTTTCAAGCTGCGATGCTATTCCTTCAGCGACGAGTTGGGCATCAACTTCTGGCTTTCTGATTTCTTCAATATTTATTTTCACGTTGTTTAAATTTAAATCCATCATAGATGCTACTTTTTTTCTTAATACTTCAACGTCTTCACCTTTTTTACCTATTACTATCCCAGGCCTTGCTGTGTGTATAGTTATTTCTGCTGCTTTTGTAGGTCTTTCAATCGTTATTTTGCTGACAGATGCCTGAGAAAGTTTCTTCTTTAAAAAATCTTTAACCATTAAATCTTTCAATAAAAAATCAGGATATTCTTTACCTTCAGCATACCATTTAGATGTATGCTCAGTTGAAACTCCTAATCTAAAACCTATTGGATGTACTTTTTGTCCCATAATATTTACTCGTCTGATAAACCTATTGTAATATGACTTGATCTCTTCAAAATTCTATTTGCGCTACCTTTGGCTCTAGCCCTAAATCTTTTAAGCGTTGGCCCAACATTTACAAAAACAGTTTTGACCGTTAATGTATCTATATCTGCACCATTATTATGTTCAGCATTTGCTATTGCAGATTCTAAAACTTTTTTTACAATTCCAGAACTTTTCTGTTTGCTATAATTTAATATATCTAAAGCATCTGATACTTTTTTTCCTCTTATTGTATCGACTATTAGTCTACATTTTTGAGGAGACACTCTTATGTATTTTAAATTTGCTTTAACTTCCATTATTTTGCCTTCCTATCTCCAGAATGTCCTTTAAATGTTCTTGTTATTGAAAACTCACCTAATTTATGGCCTACCATATTTTCTGATATTAATACTGGTATATGTTGTCTACCATTGTGCACAGCTATGGTCAAACCAACCATTTCAGGAACTACCATTGATCTCCTAGACCAAGTTTTTATTGGCTTTTTATTATTATTTTTTACAGCATCATCAACTTTTTTCATTAAATGATGATCTATAAATGGTCCTTTTTTTAGTGATCGTGACATTATATTTCTTTACCTATTTTTTCTTTTTAATAATTAAATGATCTGTTCTTTTGTTAGATCTTGTTTTAAAACCTTTTGTCGGCGTTCCCCATGGTGATACTGGATGTCTCCCCCCAGAGGTCTTGCCCTCTCCGCCACCATGCGGATGATCAACCGGATTCATAGCAACTCCTCTAACTGTTGGCCTTACACCTCTCCATCTTTTGGCCCCGGCTTTACCAAGTTTCGCTAAATTATGTTCTGGATTTGAAACTTCACCGATTGTGGCCACACATTCCTGAGGAATCTTTCTCATTTGGCCAGAACGAAGCCTAATTAATGCATATGGTCCATCCTTTGCAACTAGTTGCACAGATGCACCAGCACTTCTTGCAATTTGCGCGCCTTTGTTTGGTTTCATTTCTACGCAATGAATACTAGTACCTAGTGGAATTTGACTTAATGGCATGCAGTTACCAATTTTAATAGGGACATTTTTTCCAGATTGAATTTCATCTCCAACTTTTAACTTATTAGGTGCGATTATATATCTTCTCTCTCCATCGCTGTATAAAACCAACATTATATGCGCTGACCTATTTGGGTCATATTCTAGTCTTTCAATCTTGCCTAAAACATCATGTTTATTTCTCTTGAAATCAATAACCCTATATTTTTGCTTGTGTCCACCACCAACATGTCTAGTTGTGATTTTACCACTATTATTTCTTCCGCCTGTTTTAGACTTCTTCTCAAGAAGTTTAGAATATGGCTTACCTTTATGCAGACCTTCTGTCTTAACACTAACTGTAAATCTTTTTCCTGGGGAAGTAGGTTTTTGTAATATTGTAGCCATATTTAGCTAGCTCCTCCTAAATCAATATCCTGTCCTTCTCTCAATGTGACGTAAGCTTTTTTATAATTTTTTCTTCTACCAAGTGTTCTTCCAAAAACCTTTTTCTTGCCTTTGACAGTTAGTATATTTACTTTAATAACCTCTACATCAAACAATTTTTCAATTGCTTCCTTGACATCATTCTTTGAAGCATTTGAAGCTACCTTAAAGGTTTGTTGTTTTACATTATCGGCTATCATCACAGATTTTTCTGAAACGTGAGGCATTAATATAACTTTTGATAATCTATTAGTGTCCATACTATGCTCCAAATCTTTTTTCAAAACTCTTAAGAGCTTCTTTAACAATAAGAATTTTTTTGTAAGATAACATAAGAGGAGGATCTAAATAATCAACTGTAGCTATACCTACATCCTTAATATTTCTTGCTGATAAAAAAAGTTTTTCGTCAATCTCATTTGTAATTATTAAAACGGAAGAAAGATCATACTGTTGAAGAATTTTGTTCATTTCTTTAGTTTTGATATCTTTTAAGTCAATTTTTTCTATTGCGACCACTCTATTTGTTCTAAGAAGTTCGGACATTATAGATTTCATTGCAACGTTATACATTTTTTTATTAATTTTTTCTGAGAAATTTCTTTTTCCAGAAGCAAATGTTACACCACCACCTCTCCATATTGGGCCACGTGTTGTTCCTGCCCTAGCTCTACCAGTTCCTTTTTGTCTCCATGGTTTTTTACCGCCACCTCTTACCTCTGATCTATTCTTCTGAGAGCTATAGTTCTCTCTGCCATTTGAAAAATATGAGGTTATTACTTGATGAATTAAAGTTTTTTTATACTCAACGTCGAAGCAATTATCTGGTAATTGTACTATTACATTATTTGGTAAAATATTTATTTCCATTAGTCTTTACCTTTTTTTCTTTTTGCTGATTGGGTTACTTCTACTATTCTGCCTTTAAATCCTGGAACAGCGCCCTTAACTAAAATTATTTTTTTATCTGCATCAATTTTTACTATTTGAAGATTTTTTCTAGTAACCATTACATCTCCCATTTGACCAGCCATTTTTTTTCCTTTGAAAACTCTGCCTGGAAACTGACACTGCCCAGTAGAGCCTGGAGTTCGGTGAGAAATTGAATTACCATGTGTTGCGTCCTTACCCTTAAAATTATGTCGTTTTATTGTCCCAGCAAAACCTTTACCTTTAGACCTTGAGCGAACATTAACATAAGCGCCTTCTTCAAAATGTGTTGCTTCAAATTTTTGACCAACTTCAACTTCTGAAGTGTCGTCAACTCTAAATTCTTTAGTATTTCTTTGGGGTGGAAGATTATTTTTTTTAAAATGCCCTAATTGGGGTTTGTTTGTTTTTGATTCTTTTTGTTCTAAAGAAGAGATTTGAAGAGCGTTATAACCATGCGTATCCACATTCTTTATCATTGAAACCAAATTTGTTTCAATTTTTAAGACTGTTACAGGAATAGATTGGCCATTCTCATTGAATACCCTAGTCATGCCGATTTTTTTGCCTAATAAGCCTATACTCATTTAATTCTCTTCTAAATGTAAAAATAAAAAAGCCTAGGCAATAAAAGCTATAACCTAGACTATCTAAGTAAGTTTGCTGATTATACACGAATAATTAGGGGATAAAAGCTTAATTTAGCTTGATTTGAACGTCAACACCAGCAGCCAAATCTAACTTCATAAGCGCATCTACAGTCTTATCCGTAGGGTCTAAAATATCCATAATTCTCTTATGAGTTCTGATTTCATACTGATCTCTAGCATCTTTATCTACATGCGGGGATACTAGAATTGTAAATCTCTCCATTTTAGTAGGTAAAGGTATTGGCCCTTTAACTCTTGCGCCTGTTCTTTTAGCGGTTTCTACTATTTCTACTGCAGATTGATCAATGAGCTTATGGTCAAAAGCTTTAAGCTTTATTCTAATATTTTGATTTGCTGCACTGTCAGATTTCTTAACCAATTTCTTATCCTGAATGTTTATTAATTATTTCGTCTGCAATATTTCTAGGTGCTTCCATATATTTAGAAAACTCCATTGAATAAGTAGCTCTACCCTGGGTTGCTGATCTTAAATCAGTCGCATATCCAAACATCTCTTTAAGGGGAATTTCCCCTCTAATTACTTTACCAGCGGGGCTATCCTCCATTGCACCTATTATACCCCTTCTTCTATTTAAGTCACCAACAACATCACCCATGTAGTCTTCTGGGGTCACAACTTCAACCTTCATAACTGGCTCTAGTAATGCAGGGCTAGCTTTCTTTGCGCCTTCTTTAAAACCCATTGAGCCTGCAATTTTAAAAGCCATTTCTGAAGAATCTACATCATGAAAAGTTCCGTCATATAATGTGACTTTAACATCTTCTACAGGGTAGCCTGCAATAACTCCATTTAACATTTGTTCTTGTATTCCCTTGTCAACAGCAGGAATATATTCTCTTGGAATTGCTCCACCAACAATTTCATTTACAAACTCATATCCTTTTCCGGCTTCCTGAGGTTCAATTTTTAGATATACATGTCCATATTGACCTCTCCCACCACTTTGCCTAACAAATTTACTTTCTTGATCAACAGGCTTTCTAATACATTCTCTATAAGCTACTTGAGGAGCGCCTACGTTTGCTTCAACACTAAATTCTCTTTTCATTCTGTCAACAATAATTTCTAAATGTAATTCACCCATACCTGAGATAATTGTTTGTCCAGATTCTTCGTCTGTTTTTACTCTAAAAGAGGGGTCTTCTTGGGCTAATTTTTGAAGAGCTATGCCCATTTTTTCTTGGTCAGCTTTTGTTTTAGGTTCCACAGCAACAGCTATTACTGGTTCTGGAAATTCCATTCTTTCCAATGTAACTAACTTTGATGGATCACAAAGAGTATCGCCAGTGGTTACATCTTTTAGACCAACTGCAGCAGCAATATCGCCAGCTCTAACTTCTTTAATTTCCTCTCTAGAATTTGAGTGCATTTGAAGTATTCTTCCAACTCTTTCTTTTTTTCCTTTCGTAGAATTTGTTACTGCAGATCCTGCAGATAAAACTCCTGAATAAACTCTAAAAAAAGTTAAAGTTCCAACAAAAGGATCTGTTGCGATCTTAAAAGCTAACGCAGAAAATCCTTCATCATCAGAAGCTTTTTTTTCTATTTCTTCTTCGCTTTCATTTATGCCTTTAATCGCAGGAATATCAATTGGAGACGGAAGATATCTTATTACACCATCTAACATTGCCTGAACTCCCTTATTTTTAAATGCAGACCCACATAATGCGGGAACAATCTCATTAGATAATGTTCTAATTCTTAAACCTTCATGAATTTCATTGGGAGTCAAGTCTCCATCATTAAGATATTTGTCCATTAATTTCTCATTTGCTTCTGCGGCTGCTTCAACCATTTCCTCTCTGTATTTATCACAAGTTTCTTTAAGTTCTTCAGGAATATCCTTTTCTTCATAAGTTGTTCCCATATCATTTTCATTCCAATAGATAGCTTTCATTTTAATAAGGTCTACAACTCCTTTAAAATTGTCTTCAGCGCCTATTGGAATTTGAATTGGTATAGCGTTTGAACCAAGTCTTTCTTTAATTTGATTAACTACTCTTAAAAAATCAGCTCCAGACCTATCCATTTTGTTAACAAAAGCCATTCGTGGAACATTATACTTAGAAGCTTGCCTCCAAACCGTTTCTGATTGTGGCTCGACACCACCAACTGCACAAAAAACTGCGCAGGCACCATCTAAAACTTTTAAAGATCTTTCAACTTCGATCGTAAAATCAACATGCCCAGGGGTATCAATAATATTGATTCTGTGTTGGTCAAATGTTTTATCCATTCCTTGCCAAAAACAAGTTGTTGCAGCAGATGTAATTGTGATTCCTCTCTCCTGCTCTTGCTCCATCCAGTCCATTGTTGCTGCGCCATCGTGGACTTCGCCGATTTTATGGGAAAGGCCTGTATAAAATAACACACGTTCAGATGTGGTTGTTTTACCTGCATCAATATGTGCCATGATTCCTATATTACGATATCTTTCTAAGGGAGTTTCTCTAGACATTATTTTTCCTTAACTACCACCTAAAATGAGAAAATGCTTTATTTGCTTCAGCCATCTTCAATGTATCTTCTCTTTTCTTCATTGCTGCACCTTTATTTTCAGACGCATCATAAATTTCTGCTGCAAGCTTTCTCATCATAGATTTTTCGTTTCTTTTTCTTGCCGAATCGATCAACCATCTCATAGCAAGTGTATTTTGTCTTGAAGACTTGACCTCAACGGGTACTTGGTATGTTGCTCCACCAACTCTTCTTGATTTCACTTCTACTTGTGGACGAACATTCTCTAGAGCTTTATTTAAAATTTGCAAACCATCTTTTGAATTAGTTTTTTTTGCTAGCTCATCTAGCGCTTCATAGATTATGTTTTCAGCTACAGACTTTTTACCATGCATCATTAAAGCATTAATAAATTTCGCTAACTGGATATCTCCATATTTTGGGTCAGGCAATATCTCTCTTTTTGGCACTTCTCTTCTTCTAGACATAATTCTTATTTACTTTTTTGTTTACTTTTTTTTGAACCATATTTTGATCTACCTTGTTTTCTATTCTCTACACCTTGTGTGTCTAAGCTTCCACGCACAATGTGGTATCTTACTCCGGGCAAATCTTTAACACGCCCTCCTCTAAGTAATACTACAGAGTGTTCCTGGAGATTATGACCTTCTCCACCAATATAACTTGTTACCTCAAAACCATTAGTTAATTTTACCCTAGCAACTTTTCTTAAAGCTGAATTCGGTTTCTTAGGAGTGGTGGTATAAACTCTTGTGCAAACTCCACGTTTTTGAGGACATGACTCTAGTGCAGGCACAGTACTTTTTGCCTTTTTAGTTTTCCTTGGTTTCCTAACTAATTGGTTAATTGTTGTCATAATATATATATTCTAAAATTCATTTGCTTGCGGATTGTAGGAATAGCTGGGCCTACTGTCAAGGATTATTCTATATTTGCACCTTTTTCATCTGAAACTACTTCTGACATTTCCTTTTGCATAATGTCTTCATTTGATTCTGAAGCAACATCATCTAATGAAATATCATTTGAAATAGTTCCTCTCGATAATTTTCTTTCTTTGTGAAAATCTAACCCTGTACCGGCTGGTATAAGTCTTCCAACTACAACATTTTCTTTTAAACCTTTCAAACTATCACTTGCCCCTTTTACAGCTGCTTCAGTTAATACTCGCGTTGTCTCTTGAAAAGATGCAGCAGATATAAATGATTCAGTAACTAACGATGCCTTTGTAATACCTAACAAAACAGGCTCGAATATAATTGGCTTTTTATTTTCTCCAAGTAGTTTTTTATTTTCCTCTAAGACATTTGATCTCTCTGCTTGTTCTCCAGATAGATAATCTGAATCTCCTGGTTTAAGGATTTCAACTTTTCTTAACATTTGCCTAACAATAACTTCAATATGTTTATCATTAATTTTTACGCCTTGTAACCTATATACATTTTGAACTTCGGTTACTAAATAGTCGGCAAGTGCAGGAATACCAAGTAATCTTAGTATGTCGTGAGGTGTTAATTCTCCATCAACAACCACTTCGCCTTTCTCTATACTTTCGCCTTCATAAATATTAATATTTCGATATTTCGGAATTAGTGTCTCAGTACTGTCACCATCTCCATTTGTAATTACTAACCTTAATTTTCCTTTTGTCTCTTTACCAAAGCTAACAACACCTGAAGATTCAGCTAATATTGCAGGTTCTTTTGGTTTTCTAGCTTCAAATAAATCTGCAACTCTTGGGAGTCCGCCAGTTATATCTTTTGTTTTAGTTACAGCTTGAGGAATTCTTGCAATAATGTCACCAGCTTCAACTTTATCTCCATCAGAAAGAGTAATAATAGCTCCATCAGGTAAATTATAATCTACATTTCCTTTTGAGTTTGAAAGCTGAATTATTGGCTTAATATCTTTTGCGCCTGTTCTATTTTTAGAATCTATTACAATTGTTGATGTAAGACCGGTAATTTCGTCAGTTTTTTTGTTAACTGTAACTCCATCCTCAAAGTCAATAAGTTTTGCCTTACCCGCTTGTTCTGTGACTATTGGCCTTGTGTGTGGGTCCCAAGTTGCAATGGTTTGCCCAGGCTCAACCTTATCCCCCTCGCTTACACTTAATGTTGAACCATATGGAACTTTATAAAATTCTTTTTGCCTGCCATCTTCATCAACTACAGCAAGTTCAGCGGATCTTGTAATTGTTACATTTGTGCCGTCTTTTTTCTTAATAGTTTTAATCTTTTTGAATTTTATTATTCCATTCGATTTAACCATAATGCTGTTCGTAGCAACTGAACCACTTGCCGCTCCACCAATATGAAAAGTTCTCATTGTTAATTGTGTTCCAGGCTCTCCAATTGATTGAGCTGCCATAACTCCTACTGATTCTCCAATATTTACAAGATGGCCTCTAGCGAGATCCCTACCGTAACACATTGAACAAACCCCATGCTTAAGTTCACAGGTAATTGCTGTTCTAACTTTTATCTCATCTATACCATTTACATCTAATTCTTGTGCAATCTTCTCATCAATAAGTGTTCCTGCTTTTAAAACATAATCTTTGTTAATTGGCGAGACTACATCATCAACAATCACTCTTCCCAACACTCTTTCAGAAAGCTGGACAGTTATATCTCCACCTTCAATAATAGGTTTAATTAAAACACCTTCCTTTGTTCCGCAATCAACTTCTGAAACCACGAGATCTTGAGCGACATCTACTAACCTTCTAGTTAAGTATCCTGAATTAGCAGTTTTTAGAGCTGTATCTGCCAAACCCTTTCTTGCGCCATGTGTAGATATAAAATACTGTAATACATTTAATCCTTCTCGAAAGTTTGCTGTGATTGGGGTTTCTATTATTGAACCGTCAGGCTTTGCCATTAAACCTCTCATTCCAGCCAACTGTCTAATTTGAGCTGCAGAGCCTCTAGCACCAGAATCTGCCATCATAAATATTGAGTTAAATGATGGTTGCTCAATCTCTTTACCATCAGAATTATTTTTTACATCCTTACCTAATTTATTCATCATAGCTTTGGCTACTTGATCATTTGTTTTTGACCAAATATCTACAACTTTATTATATCTTTCGCCTCGAGTTACTAGTCCTGATTGATATTGCATTTCAATTTCTTTGACTTCAGATTCAGCCTCAGATAAGATTTTGCTTTTTGATTCAGGGATTATCATGTCATCTAAACAAAAAGAGACTCCTGATTTTGTAGCATACTCATATCCCATGTACATCAATTGGTCTGCAAATATAACTGTCGCTTTTAAACCAAGGACTCTATAACAAGTATCAATAGCACTTGATATTGATTTTTTATCCATTGTTTTATTAACTAACTCAAAAGGTAATCCTTTCGGAAGAATTTTTGAAAATAATGCTCTACCAACAGTCGTTTCAATTCTTTTATTTACAATTTTATCTAAATTAGATTCAACTAAATCCATCCTTACAGTGACTCTTGCATGAATATGCACATTTCCTGAATAATATGCTCGGGATACTTCATCAATATTTGAAAAAATCATACCCTCGCCTTGCACATTTATATCTTCCCTAGTTAAATAATATATTCCTAAAACTATATCTTGCGATGGGACAATAATCGGCTCACCATTAGCCGGGGATAAAATATTATTTGTAGACATCATCAAGGATCTTGCTTCTAACTGAGCTTCTACAGACAAAGGCACATGAACCGCCATTTGATCTCCATCAAAGTCAGCATTAAATGCAGCACATACAAGAGGATGCAATTGTATAGCTTTTCCCTCAATTAGTATTGGCTCAAACGCTTGAATACCAAGTCTATGAAGAGTTGGCGCTCTATTCAACAAAACAGGATGCTCTCTAATAACCTCATCAAGAATATCCCAAACTTCAGCCCCCTCTTTTTCAACCAATTTCTTTGCAGCTTTTATAGTAGTTGCTAAACCTCTTGTATGAAGTTTACTAAATATAAATGGTTTAAATAATTCAAGTGCCATTTTTTTTGGTATTCCACATTGATGTAACATAAGGGTTGGGCCTGTTACAATAACTGATCTTCCAGAGTAATCGACACGCTTTCCAAGTAAGTTTTGTCTAAATCTACCTTGTTTTCCTTTAATCAGTTCAGCTAAAGATTTTAAAGGTCTTTTATTGCTCCCTGTAATCGCTCTACCCCTTCTACCATTATCTAACAAAGCATCAACTGCTTCTTGAAGCATTCTTTTTTCATTTCTCACTATAATATCTGGAGCATTTAACTCTAATAATCTTCTTAGTCTATTATTTCTATTAATTACTCTTCTATATAAATCATTTAAATCTGACGTTGCAAATCTTCCGCCATCTAGAGGGACAAGAGGTCTTAAATCAGGTGGAAGAACAGGAAGTGCTCTCAAAATCATCCACTGAGGTTTGTTACCAGAACTAATAAAATACTCAACTAATTTTAATCTTTTTGTAAGTCTTTTTATTTTTGCTTCAGATTTTGTTGATGATAATTCTTCTCTTAATTTTTCTGTTTCTTGAGTTAAATCAAGATCGTCTAACATATCTAAAATTGCTTCTGCTCCCATTTTTGCTACGAACTCGTCACCATATTGTTCAATGGCTTCGTAATAGGTCTCATCAGAAAGTAACTGGCATTTTTCTAACTCAGTAAATCCTGGATCAATTACTACAAAAGCTTCGAAATATAAAATTCTCTCAATATCTCTTAATGTCATATCAAGCAGCAAACCAATTCTCGATGGAAGTGATTTTAAAAACCATATGTGCGCTACAGGACATGCAAGCTCTATATGACCCATTCTCTCTCTTCTTACTTTTGTTAATGTAACCTCGACGCCACATTTTTCACAAACAACACCTCTATGTTTTAGTCTTTTATATTTACCACATAAACATTCATAATCTTTAATAGGACCAAAAGTTTTTGCACAAAACAAACCATCTCTTTCAGGTTTGAAAGTTCTATAATTAATAGTTTCAGGCTTCTTAACTTCTCCAAAGGACCATGACCTTATCATCTCTGGAGATGCTAGCCCCACTTTAATTGCATCAAAGTCGTCGGTGTCTGTCTGTTGCTTAAAAAAACTTATTAAATCTTTCATTCGATTTCATCCTTTTCAAGTTCAATATTTATTCCCAATGATTTAATTTCTTTCATCAATACATTAAAAGATTCTGGCATTCCAGCGTCAATGCTTTGTGAGTCATCTACAATATTTTTGTACATTTTATTTCTTCCGCTCACATCATCTGATTTAACTGTCAACATTTCTTGGAGAGTATATCCAGCTCCATACGCTTCTAGTGCCCAAACTTCCATTTCTCCAAATCTTTGTCCTCCAAATTGTGCTTTACCACCTAAAGGTTGTTGCGTTACCAAACTATATGGACCAGTGGATCTAGCATGCATCTTATCGTCAACGAGGTGATTTAACTTTAAAACATTCATATATCCTACTGTGGTTTCTCTATCAAAATATTCACCAGTTCTTCCATCTATTAATCTAGCTTGTCCTGATTCAGGCAAATCAGCTAGCTTTAGCATTTCTTTAATTTCACTTTCATGAGCTCCATCAAAAACTGGAGTTGCCATAGGAACTCCATTTCTCAAATTATTAGCAAGGTTTTTGATTTCATCGTCAGTAAAATTTTTTAGATTAGTTTTTTCACTAGCACCAACACTATAAACGGTCTCTAAAAAGGTCCTGATAGTTTTAACAGGTGTATCCGTATCAAGCATTTTACCTATTTTAATTCCTAAGCCTTTCGCTGCCCATCCTAAATGTGTTTCTAAGACTTGACCAACATTCATTCTCGAAGGAACTCCCAAAGGATTTAAAACAACATCAACTGGAGTGCCATCCTCCATATGTGGCATATCTTCGACTGGTACTATCATGGATATAACGCCTTTATTTCCATGCCTACCAGCCATTTTGTCTCCAGGCTGAAGTCTTCTTTTGACAGCTAAATAAACTTTTATTATCTTTAAAACTCCAGGAAGTAGGTCCCCTCCAGCTGTAATCTTGGCTTCTTGCCTTTCTAACATCTCTTTTAAATTACTTTTTTGTTTATCTAATTGTTTCGATAATTTTTCTAACTTTATATTTATTTTTTCATCTCTTATTCTTATTTCTAACCAATTACTTTTTTCAAGATTATTTAAATAATCTTCGGTAACTTTATCGCCCTTTTTAAGATTATTTGGACCGCCTTCAGAAACTTTATTTAAAATTAAATTTTTTACTCTAAATAAAATATCGTCTTCATAAATTCTTAGCTGATCCGCAATATCTTTTTTTGCTAATTCAATTTGTTCTTCTTCAATATCAAGTGATCGCTGGTCTTTGTCAATACCATCGCGTGTATAAACTCTTACATCAATCACTGTTCCCTCAATGCCAGATGGTACTCTCAAAGAAGTATCTTTAACATCTGAAGCTTTTTCTCCAAATATTGCTCTTAATAATTTTTCTTCAGGAGAAAGTTGAGTTTCACCTTTCGGTGTAACTTTTCCAACAAGAATATCGTTTGGACTTATTTCTGCTCCAACATAAACAATCCCAGATTCATCAAGTTTTCCTAACAAGCCTTCACTAACATTTGGAATATCAGCTGTGATTTCTTCTGCTCCGAGCTTTGTATCTCTAGTAATGCAAGTTAGCTCTTCTATATGTATTGTGGTGAATCTGTCTTCTTCTACAACTCTATCAGAAATTAATATAGAGTCCTCAAAATTGTAACCATTCCATGGCATGAATGCTATCAGCATATTTTGGCCAAGCGCAAGTTCACCCAGGTCTGTGGACGGGCCATCTGCCAAAACATCATTTTTTGCAATTACATCACCTACTTTCACTAAAGGTCTTTGGTTGATACATGTATTTTGGTTTGATCTTGTATATTTTGTTAAGTTATAAATATCTACTCCAGCCTCATCGGATGTAGTTTCAGTATCATTGACTCTTACAACTATTCTTCCAGCGTCAACACTATCAACTGTACCGCCCCTATTTGCAATTAATGCTGCATGAGAATCTTTTGCCACAGCTCTTTCCATACCAGTTCCTACTAAGGGCTTTTCAGCTATCAAGGTTGGCACTGCTTGTCTTTGCATATTTGACCCCATTAATGCCCTATTAGCATCATCGTGTTCTAAAAATGGAATTATTGATGATGCAACTGAAACAATTTGCATTGGGGACACGTCTATATAATCAATTTTTTCAGGAGTAGACATCATAAACTCGTTTAAATGCCTGCATGATACAAAATCATCTATAAACTTTCCTTTTTTATCCAGTTCTGCATTTGCTTGTGCAATAACGTATCTTGATTCGTCTATTGCAGATAAATACTCGATATCAGATGTAACTTTAGAGTTTACTACTTTTCTGTAAGGTGTTTCTAAAAAACCATATTTGTTTGTTCTTGAAAACACCGCCAAAGAGTTTATTAAGCCAATATTTGGACCTTCAGGAGTTTCTATAGGGCATACTCTTCCGTAGTGTGTTGGGTGAACATCCCTCACCTCAAATCCTGCTCTTTCTCTTGTCAAGCCTCCTGGGCCTAAGGCTGATATTCTTCGTTTATGAGTTATTTCAGATAAAGGATTATTTTGATCCATAAACTGCGACAATTGGCTTGAGCCAAAGAATTCTTTGATTGCTGCCATAACAGGTTTTGCATTAATTAATTCCTGCGGCATTAAGCCTTCAGATTCAGCAATAGTAAGCCTTTCCTTTACTGCCCTCTCAACTCTTACTAAACCTACTCTATAAACATTTTCTATCATTTCGCCAACAGAGCGAACTCTTCTATTTCCTAAATGATCAATATCATCAACAACTCCATTACCATTTCTAATATTAACAAGCTCTTTTATAACGTCTACAATATCATTTTTATTAAGTATACCTTCTGAACTATTTTCTTTGTCTAGACGGGCATTAAATTTCATTCTTCCTACCTCGGATAAATCATATCTGTCTTCAACGAAGAAAAGATTTGTAAAAAGATTTTGGGCAGCATCTTTAGTAGGTGGTTCGCCAGGCCTCATCATTTTATATATTTCTACCTGTGCTTCTAATTGATTTGTAGATGGATCGATCAATAGAGTATTGGATATATAAGGGCCATTATCAATTTCATTTGTGAACAAAATTTGAAAACTTTCTAAATTAAGTTTTCTGATTTGATCAATATTTTCACTATCAATAGTAGTATTGAGAGGAACAACTATTTCTCCAGTTTCATTATCTAAAATATCATGCCCAATAATTTTTCCATATAAATACTCCTCACTTATCGGAAGATATTCAATTTTAGCATCTTGTAACATTTTTACGTGTCGAGCATTAAAAATTTTTCCTTGTTGAATGATAACTTTATTTTTAATTTTTAGCTCATCAGTTGCAACTGTTCCTTTTAATCTCTCAGGAATTAATTTAAGCATGAATGAGTCTTTTTCAACTTTAATATCATCTTTTTCAAAGAACAAATCTATAATTTCTGTGGTTTCGTAACCTAAGGCTCTTAAAAGTATGGTTGCAGGAAGTTTTCTCTTTCTATCTATCCTAGCAAATAATGCATCTTTTGGGTCAAATTCAAAATCTAGCCATGAACCTCTGTATGGAATTATCCTTGCAGAATATAATAATTTACCCGAAGAGTGCGTTTTACCTTTGTCGTGATCAAAGAAAACACCAGGAGATCTATGAAGCTGAGAAACTACTACCCTTTCAGTTCCATTAATTACAAAAGAACCTTTGTTCGTCATTAAAGGTATATCGCCCATAAAAACCTCTTGTTCTTTTATATCTTTCACTTTTTCAGGGTTATCTCTTTCACAAATAACCAAACGCATTAAAACTTTTAGTGGTGCAGCATAAGTCAATCCTCTTAACTGACATTCTTGAACATTAAAAACTGGAGTACCCACTGAATAATCTATATATTCTAATCTAACATGACCTGAGTGACTTACTATTGGGAAAACAGAGTGAAAAGCCTTATGTAAACCTGATAAGGATCTTACTTCATTATCTTCGCTTATGCTTAAAAACTCAGAGTATGAATCGGTCTGTATATCAAGCATTGGCGGTATATCAATAACTTGTTTTCTTTTACCAAAATTTTTTCTGATTCTCTTTTTTTCTGTATATGTGTATTCCATTTTTACCCTTAAGTATTAATATTAAAAAAAAACAAAAAACTACCAGTAACAAAAAGTTACTAGTATTTAATAAATAAATTTTATAAAAAAATTTTAACTGAGCTCAACTGTTGCTCCAGCTTCCTCTAATTGTTTTTTAGCATCGTCTGCTTCCTTTTTGGAAACACCTTCTTTTACAGTTACAGGAGCTCCCTCAACCATATCTTTAGCATCCTTTAATCCTAGTCCAGTAACAGCCCTAACAACTTTAATTACCGCGACTTTATTGGAACCAAAGCTACTCATTTTAATGGTAAACTCAGATTGTTCTTCTGCTGCATCTGCAGGAGCCGCTCCAGCTGGAGCAGCAGCAGGTGCTGCAGCTGCCACAGAAGCCGCCGAAACTCCAAACTTTTCTTCCATAGCTTCTACTAGCTCAACAACATCCATAACACTCATATTAGAAATTGATTCTAATATATCTTCTTTTGATACTGCCATTTTTATCTCCTAAGTAAATACTTAAATAAATTTTTGTTAACTTTGTTCTAGCTTAATTTTATATGCTGAAAGTGTTCGTACTAATTTAACATTTGGTGCAGCTAAAGTTTGTGTAAGTTTTTCTATTGGTAATTTCATAACAGCCATTAACATACTTATAGCCTGTTCTTTATTTGGTAGAGCAGCTATTTGACTTAATTTTTCAACATCAACTAACTCACCGTTTACTGCAACTACAACAGGTTTTAAAAGCTCATTATCTTTTTTAAAATCATTTACTAATTTAGCAGCTGAGCCCAGATCCTCTTTTGAAAATGCAAAGATTAATGGTCCTTTTAAAGAAGAATCCATGCATTCAAAATTTGTATCCTTTATTGCTATTCTAGCTAAACTATTCTTAACGACTTTAACATAAACTCCAAGATCTCTAGCATTATCCCTTAAGACCGAAAGCTCACTAACTGTTAATCCTCTATATTCTGCTGCTACAGCAGATTGAGCGGACGACGCAATTTCAGAAATTTCTTTAACAACGTCTTTTTTTTCACCAATGTTTAACGCCACTTTATTACTCCAACTTGTGTATACCTTTCAGTATATTTATCTACGTAGGCAATTAAGTATTTTCATACACCTACGGTCTTTGATAGTTGTTTTACTAAAACAACTTCACAAAGCCTATGTAAATGAAGCCTGATCTAACTCTAGACTTGGCCCCATAGAAGAAGATATTGATATCTTCTTTAAATATTTTCCCTTTGCAGAAGAAGGCTTCGCCTTAACTATTTCTGCAATTAAAGCTCTCAAATTTTCAACTAACATTTCCTCTGTGAATTCTACCTTGCCTATGGAGCAATGTACAATACCACCTTTATCTGTTCTAAACTGAACTTGTCCAGATTTTGCATTTTTAACAGCTTTTTCAACATCTTTAGAAACTGTTCCCACTTTAGGATTTGGCATAAGGCCTTTTGGCCCCAATATCTGCCCTAATGGGCTAACTATTCTCATTGTGTCTGGAGTTGCTATAACTACATCATAATCAAAATCGCCTTTTTTTGCTAAATCGACTAATTCTTCCATGCCTACCATGTCTGCCCCAGCGGCCTTTGCTTTTTTTGCATCATCCCCATCACAAAAAACAGCAACCTTAACAGATTTTCCAGTACCATTTGGCAATACTAAAGAACCTCTGATATTCTGGTCCGATTTTTTTGTATCTATACCTAAATTTATACTAACATCTAAAGATTCTACAAATTTGACAGAGGATTTACCTTTAAGTATTTTTATAGCATCCAAATCCTGATAAACTTTATCTAAATCTAAATCTTTGTAGCATTCTTTCATTCTTTTTGTTTTTAACTGATTCATACAAATAAGTCTCGTTAATTATTTTTCAACAGTGATACCCATACTTCTTGCGCTTCCAGATATAATTTTTACAGCTGCTTCCAGCGTATTTGCATTTAGATCTTCCATTTTTGCTTTAGCAATATCTTCAACCTGTTGCAAAGTTACTGAACCAACTTTTACAGAATTAGGTGTTCCGCTTCCTTTTTCAATCCCAGCGGCCTTACGCAATAAAATTGCAGCAGGAGTAGTTTTTATAACAAAATCAAAACTTTTATCATTATAGACGGATATAATTACAGGGACTTTTAGACCTTTTTCAATTTTTTCTGTCTTACCATTAAATGATTTACAAAATTCTTGTATGTTTAAGCCGTGCTGGCCTAGCGCAGGTCCAACAGGCGGACTTGGATTAGCTTCGCCAGCTGGGATTTGCAGTTTAATATATGCTTCTATTTCTTTTTTTCCTTTCTTTGCCATTTTACTATCCTTTTTCTACCTGTCCGAATTCTAACTCAACTGGAGTAGATCTGCCAAATATTTGAACCGCTACCTGCATTCTACTTTTTTCGTAATCAACTTCTTCAACAACACCATTGAAATCATTAAACGGTCCATCTATAACTCTTACTACTTCACCAGGTTCAAATAATACTTTATGCTTGGGTTTTTCTACACCTTCTTGAATTCTATTCATAATATTGTGAGCTTCTCCGTCGGTAATTGGAGCAGGTTTATCAGATGATCCTCCAATGAATCCCATAACTTTTGGCGACTTTTTAACTAAATGCCATGTTTCATCGTTCATTTCCATTTGAACCAAAACATAACCTGGGAAAAATTTTCTTTCACTCTTATGTTTTTGTCCATCCTTCATTTCAACAACTTCTTCTGTTGGAACTAAAATCTTCCCAAACTTATCACTCATTCCGTGCATCTCAATTCTTTCTAATAAAGATTTTTTTACTTGATTCTCATATCCAGAGTAAGCATGTATTACAAACCATTTTAACGACATATTCTCAACCACCATGAACTAACATTATTTTATGCTAGTAATAATTTAATCCCCGCTCCAAGCAGCTTATCTAGTAACCATAAAAGTACAGACATAATAATAACGACAATAAAGACTATGATTGTTGTTTGTATTACTTCTGTTTTAGTTGACCAAATAACTTTCTTTAATTCAACTCTTGCATCATGTGTAAAGATTCTTAATGCTTTAACTTTTTCAGTATTAAAAAGTATTAAAATATCTAAAAGTACTACACCAATTAAACCTAAAACCCTATATATAAACGGATATTGATCAAAATAATAGAATGCAAATAAGGCTGATGCAAATATTACTATAGATAATATCCATTTTACTAAATCATTTTTATTTGTGTCTATATCCAATTTGTTAGTAACCATAATCTTTTCTGGCAGGCCAGGAGGGACTCGAACCCCCAACCTCCGGTTTTGGAGACCGATGCTCTACCAATTGAGCCACTGGCCTATATTTAAAAAACCAAAAAAGCGGGTAGAAAATCAACCCGCTTAATTTCTTTATTGTCAAAAAATATTATTCAATAATTTTTGAAACAACTCCAGCACCAACTGTCCTTCCACCTTCACGTATTGCGAATTTTAGTCCTTGCTCCATTGCCACTGGCGCAATTAACTCAACAGTCATACTAACATTATCTCCAGGCATTACCATTTCTGTTCCAGAGGGAAGTGTTGCTGCACCTGTGACATCAGTTGTTCTAAAATAAAATTGAGGTCTATATCCATTAAAAAATGGAGTATGTCTTCCACCTTCATCCTTCGATAAAATATAAACTTCACACTCATATTTTGTATGAGGTTTAATAGATCCTGGTTTACATAAAACTTGTCCTCTTTCTACTTCTTCTCTTTTTGTTCCTCTAAGAAGCACACCAACATTGTCTCCGGCTTCACCTTGGTCAAGAAGCTTTCTAAACATCTCAACTCCAGTACATACAGATTTTTGTGTATCTTTAATTCCGCATATTTCAATTTCATCGTTTACGTTAATTATGCCTCTTTCGACTCTTCCTGTAACAACCGTACCCCTTCCTGAAATAGAAAAAACATCTTCAACTGGCATTAAGAAGTCACCGTCAGTAGCTCTCTCTGGCTGTGGAAAAAAGTCATCCATAGCTGCAACTATTTTTTCGATTGATGGTGCGCCAATATCAGATGTATCTCCTTCAAGTGCTTTCAATGCAGAACCACTTACAAAAGGAATATTATCACCATCGAACTCATAAGATGTTAATAATTCTCTAATTTCCATTTCTACTAACTCAGTTAATTCAGCGTCATCAACTTGATCAGCTTTGTTTAAATAAACAACAATATTTGGGACCCCAACTTGACGAGCTAAAAGAATATGCTCTTTTGTTTGAGGCATTGCTCCATCCGCAGCACTTACCACTAAGATTGCTCCATCCATTTGCGCAGCACCCGTAATCATATTTTTTACGTAGTCAGCGTGTCCTGGGCAATCAACATGTGCGTAATGACGATTATCAGATTCGTATTCAACATGAGCAGTCGCTATAGTAATACCTCTTTCTCTTTCTTCAGGAGCATTATCAATATCACCATAATCCTTAAATTCACCACCCATTTTTTCTGCCATAACTTTTGTAATAGCAGCAGTTAATGTAGTCTTTCCATGGTCAACATGACCAATTGTTCCCACATTCATATGTGGTTTATTTCTTTCAAATTTTGCTTTTGACATCTCTATCGCCCTCCGCGGCCTATAGTATTTTTATTCATGGAGCCCATAACCGGATTTGAACCGGTGACCTCTTCCTTACCAAGGAAGTGCTCTACCTACTGAGCTATATGGGCGTGATTGTATACTGTTTTTAACAGGATTGCTCTAAATTTTTGCTAATTTTATTGGAGCGGGTGACCGGGATCGAACCGGCATCATCAGCTTGGAAGGCTGAGGTTCTACCATTGAACTACACCCGCATTAAAAAATTAGCTTAAAAATCACACAAAACCCTAATAAAACAGCAAATTAAACCCAAATATCTCATAATTTTAATATTTTAACAGACATATTAAAATTATAGTAATTAATGGTGGAGGGGGGAGGATTCGAACCTCCGAAGGCATAGCCAGCAGATTTACAGTCTGCCCTCGTTGACCGCTTGAGTACCCCTCCGTCAAGGCAAGAATTTTGAAGTACAGGTTGATAGTAGTCAACAAAAATATTGCTAAAACTTTTAAAATATCAATCAATTGTGTTTAAGCACTCTTGAAAAGCTAGTTTTGGAATTATGTATTAATATGCTAGGATAATTTGTATGAGCGATAATATGTTTACTAATGCTTCAAAATATTTCGATGTAGTTGAGAAAATAATACTGGTTATATTGTTATTTGCGACACTTACAGCAATAGGTCAGGAAATCTCAAAAGTTATAGCTCTAGGCAAAGTAAATCTTGCTGACATTCTATTATTGTTTATTTTTCTTGAAGTCATTGGGATGATTAAAGAATATTACGTAACAAATAGAATAGCAATTTCACATCCAATCTTTATTGCAATTACAGCTTTAGCACGATTAATTATTTTACAACGAAAAGATTTTGATCCAGTAATCTTAATATATGAATCAGGTGCTATTTTAATACTTGCTTTAGCAATACTCGCTTTAAGGGCTAGAAAAAACGCTTTCTTTAGACCAGATAGACCAGATTAAAAAGATATTGATTTTTTTCTAAAAAAAATAATTTAAAAGTTAATAATATCTATTTGGTAATGAGGAGTGGTGCATAACGATTTTCAAATCACCATTTGACAGTCTTTTATAGACCCAGCTTTTATCTACTTTTACAATATCGCCGTTCTTGTTACTTAAAGTCACCCATCCCATCCATATTGCAATATCATTTTCTATAAAGATATCTGAAGTTTTGGAGTCAAATTTACTCCACGAGTTAATTCCAAAGCCATTATCCATTGGATATTTTGAATTATTTCCAACGAAATAAGATAGAGCTCCCTCCAAACTCGAGCGAAATGTTTGACTACTCCCACTCATGGTCGGTTTAAATAAAATTGGACCGAGTTCAAAAGCATATAATTCCTGTAAAATTTTCTTTGCAATTATAGTAGCTTCTTCAATACCTTTTTCATCATAAGTCTTAGAAATTAAAATTAAGCCATCGCCCCAAGCATTGCGTGCTTTATTCATATCTTTTTTATTAATCATTATGCAATTACTCTTCCATTATTTTGTAGCTTTGCTTAGCTATATTAAATCTGTGAGACATTTTCATAAAAAGTTTTTGCATGTTTTGAGATATTTTTAAGTTAGTAGACCAAGCATTTCTTCAGTATATGTAAACTTCTCTCTTGGCTTACCTTTTGGTTTTCCATTTTCAACTTCATGTTTATCAATAACTTCCCATTCAATAAAATTGATGTATCTTACTTTTTTTGCATTAAGAATTTCGTGTATTTTTTTACTACCAAGCTTTTCTTTTTTATCATCTAATTTTTCTAAATCTGTCATAAGTTCTTCAATAGTTTCATTCGCGCAGGCTTTGTTCGTTCCAATAATTCCACTTGGGCCCCTTTTGATCCATCCAGCTGTATAAAGTTGTGGAACGACAACCTTAGTTTCATGATCTTCGGTAACCCTTCCTTTTTCATTTGGAATAACGCCCCAAGCATCATGAAAAGGTACTCCTTCTAAAGCTACTCCTCTATAACCAATACTTCTAAATAAAACGCCCGCCTTTAGTTCTTCAAATTCGCCAGTACCTCTTGCCGACTGTTTAAATGGCTCGCCTGATAGAGCGTTCTTTTCAAAAACAACTGTTTCTAACTTTTTTTTACCTTTTAACTCTACAGGACTTCTCAAAAATTGTATGTGACATTTACGAGGTTTCACATATGGTTTTGTCCATGGAAAACTTCTTGCCTTATGAGGACTTTTAGGCTCAGCATAACTTGCAAACAATTCGTATATTTTTTTTGCTGATCTACCTTTTCTATCAGCTAGTTCCTCTTCACTAGATTTATTTAAAATTGCTTCATCAGGATCAACAAAAGTATCACATTCTTGTAACTCACCAAATTCTTTCAGTTCTTTCGAAGTCATTGCCCCTTGTGCGGGACCTCTTCTTCCAACAATAAATATATTCTTTACTTTACTTGTTTCTAAAACATCAAGCGCATGTTGTGAAATGTCAGTATATTTTAATTCATCAACTGTCTTTGAAAGTATTCTGGCAACATCAGCAGCAACATTACCTTGACCAATAATTACAGCATTTTCATGAGATAGATCGAATTCCCTATCTCTATATTCTGGATGTCCGTTATACCATGCAACAAATTCCGTAGCTGTATGACTTCCTTTTAAATCCTCACCAGGTATGCCAAGTTTTCTATCAGTTTCCGCGCCCATAGTTATAATGACAGCATGGTGAGTTTCTTTTAGAGCATCTACAGTTATATCTTTACCAACACTTACATTTCCAAAGTAATTAAATTCTTCGGGTTCTGCCATTACTGCAAATTTCTCAATACTTTTTTTAATTAAAGCATGATCAGGTGCAACTCCGGTTCTCACTAGCCCATAGGGCGCGCATAACTTTTCAAGTAAATTGACTTCTACTTTTAATTCCGAATTAATTAAAGCATCTGCCGCATAAAATCCGCTTGGGCCAGCACCAACAATTGCAACTTTCAAGGGATTATCTGAACTTCCTAATTTGCTCATTTTTTCACTCTTTATAAAAAATTATAAACCTAATGCTTCTCTTTTGTCTTCTGCACCTTCAAGAGGTTCAAGAGTTTCAGTAATGTTTGGAGTTTCTTGCGATCTTTCTTCATTTATATCTACCCAATGTTCTTGACCATCAGGAAGATCATCCTCTTCAAAGATTGCTTCTACTGGACATTCCGGAACACACGCGCTGCAATCAATACATACATCTGGATTTATATATAACATTTCGTCATCAACGTGAAATGCTTCAACAGGACAAACCGAAACACAATCGGTAAATCTACATCCTCTACAATTATCTGTCACTACTGTTGTCATAAAATAAATACTCCTAAAAACTTTACTTAATTATATACCTACGCAGAATAAACTAAAAGTTCTCCGCGATTCATTTCAATAGCATCTCCACTCCACCTATGGAATGAACCATTGATAATTTTATCCTCAATATTAATTTTTGTATTTTCTTTTAAATACTTAAAGAAAATTTTTAAATATGTTGGGTTATATAAACAATCATATGAAAAAGTTGGTAATATTTCTAAATTGTCTATACATATAATAGAACCCCTTTTCATTCCTGCTCCAGTTCTGATACCCATTTCACCAAATATTAAAATGGTACCTGATACCATATTAACGCCCGCAAAATCTCCACAATTTCCACCAACTACCATAGTAGCGCCTGCCATAGCATGACCTAATTCATTTTTGACATTACCCTCAATAATAATTTCTCCCCCGGAAACACCTTTTGACGCACCTCTATATGCACTTGCAACGCAATGTCCAGCGTTTCCAGAAATATGAATTCTTCCCCCTGACATTTCTGGTGCAATCCAATCACCAGCATTACCATTTACGTTTATAGATCCACCAGACATTGCTGAGCCTAAATGGGCACCCACATCTCCTTCGATATGCATCTCCCCTTCAGACATATTTGCTCCCAAATATTTTATTCGGTTCATGTCTCCTTCGACTTGCAATAAATCTAATTTACTCTTTGAGACAGAAAAGAAATCAGCTATATTCACTTCTCTATTACCATGAAAAATTTTAGTTTTTTCAATTTCTTTTGCCTTTAAATTATTAATAACTCCAGGAGTTATACTCTCAGCTTCTAAAGGAACATCTGGTTTTGTGTGTAATTTTAATTTCATCGTACTAGTTTGATTTAATCTACTAAATCCTTTAAATAAAATTTATATTTACCAAGTTTTCCGCCAAAATTTCCAGCAGTTATTTGAATAACTCCTTCTTTGGCTGCAGCATGCATTCCTACTTTCATAGCTTTTGCAACTGCATTCTCATCTGCACCGTCTACGACAATTTCGTAACAAGTATGAACGCTTTCAGGCACAGCCGAATCTTTAACTACTCCTTTTAAAGTAGGACAATAAATATGGTTTGTCGAGGCAACTAGATCTTTGTATTTTGACCCAACTTTACTACCACTTCTAACTACTCCTTTAGGAAATGGCATTATAACATTTTCAACTCTCTTCATAACTTTTACAGCATCGTAACAAGCATCTAGACATTCTTTTACATTATCACCAAGAATATAAAAATTTCCACCGCCAACAGATTCTCTTACACCAAAGTTTTCGTGTATTATAAATTCTCCGTCAAAAACTGGAATTCTCCAGTATCTTTTATTTTGAATTTTTTTCCCTATTTGATGACCATCACCAAAGTATCTTAATGCTCCACCAACATTTACAGTGTCTTCTGAATCGTAACCACTAAAACATGCCGTTGTTGGACATGTCATTACACATTGTCCTATTCTTTCAATTAATCTTTTACCAAGACTCGCTTTATCCATTGTAAAAACTAAAATACTATAACCTGGTCTGCCATCAGGGGTTTCCTCGGGAGTAAGCTTCATATCGATACCTGCTTCGCATTTGCAACCTATTACAGAAGTTGCCATTCCAGTCATGGCTCTTGCAGCACCTTCAGCCCAATAATCATTTTCTGCAGTGATAATTACTTTTGCCGACCACATTGAAAAAGCTTCTGCATATGTATCAACAATTTCTGTATTATTAATTTTCATAAATGCTGTTCTTTTTCCTTGTTTCAATTACTTTACCTGTGCCATGTAAATATTCATCCTGAACTGCATAATTACTATAGGAAACAGAATAAAAATCATCAAAGAAAGGTTTTATAACTTTTTCTATTTCTCTATCAAAATCAGGTGCCACTCGTAAAACTTTTTTGTCAGTATAGTCACTGACAAATTCATGATCAGCGATCAACAATTGCCCAGCCTTCATAACGTATCTTGGAGCATTAAACATTTCTTCTTTATCCTCAAGCATGTCATATATTGTTATGTCTGCGTCCGCACCAACACCTAGATGACCTTTATCTTTTAATCCTAAACACTTTGCAGGGCCTGCCCTTGTAATGATACAAATTTCATTTAATGTATATTCCCTTTTCAACTCTCCCAAAATCGTACTATTCATTGCTTTTTGATTAACACTTTTCATTGCTACTTTTCTAAATTCATAATCCATTAATAATTTAATTACCAATGGATAATTTGCAAAAGAACCGCCATTTGGATGATCGGTAGACAAAACTATTCTCCAAGGATCTTTTGATAACAAGAATATTTCTAAACCAATAGCCCATTGAAGTGCATGAGTGTAAATCATACCCTGGTAATCGAAAGGTAAAATTCCACAGCCACTCTCACATTCAGTATCAGCATTCACCCATTTTTCTTTTTTATAACCTCTAAGTAAATATGTTAAAGGCGCGTCAGCAGTCATAAACATTGCTTTACCAAACATTACTTGCCCAACATCGCAGGTTATATTTTGGTGGTCGTTTACATAATCAGTAATTTCTTTTGAGGCTGATTTTGGTGGCTTGCCAAGTTCACCCGCGTAACTATTGAATTGAATATGAGCAACATGCAGTCTTCTATCCCCAGCAGTCTTCATACTTTCTAAGGTTGTATCAAAGTTTCCACTATGACCAAGATTATTACAATGAATATGCGGAGGATGAGGTAATCCTAGCTCATGTACAGCATCAATAAATGCTTCGATCACTTTTCTTGGTGCAATATCTGTCGCCTTACTATCTTCGTCGATATCTTTTACATTCAGATTTTTGTGACCTTTCCAGGGTTCATCTCCTCCTGGATTTACTAATTTCACAGTGTACGCTTTTGTTGCATTTAACCACCATGCAACTGCCTCTTTGAACTCAGCAAAACGCCCCTCTGCAATTAAACTTTGTAAAAAAAGATTATTTCCAAGTAAAACATAAAAACCGTTGTCAATGATTGGCGTGTCGTACATTTCTTCCAGCGCATGCCTTGCAGTCAATGGCGGGACAGCTGCTTCCATTGCAGTTGTGTATCCTAAAGTTGCATATCTATATCCAGTTGCGAAAGTTGAAGGAACAATTCCTCCAGTACCAGATTGTGTGTATGGGGTTTTAAAGTGCGGATCTAATCTATGATCCTCGGGCATTAATTTTCTTGCTAGATTAACTTTTGGTCCAGTAATATGACAATGAATATCTACACCGCCAGGCATAACTGCCATTCCTTTTGCATCGATAACCTTTGCCGCTTTGGAAACCTTTGAGACAATTTTTCCATCCTTTACGAGGATGTCACAAACTTTTCCTTCGATTTCATTTGTAGGATCAAAAACTATGCCGTTTATGATACGAAATTCATTACTCATAATTAATTCAAACCTTTTTTAATTTTTATATTTATTAATTAGCTCAATGTACTTACATATATTTTTTAGTTGCATAAGGTCTATTTGCTTTTTTAGACAACTCATTAACTTTTTTTCTAAGTTTTGTTAGCACCTCTAGATCACTAGGAAATGGTGAATCAAATGCAGGTCTTAAACTAATTGGAACATCATCCATTCTATAAACTGTTCCACCGGTGTTAATTCCATAAGTACTGGTTTGAATTGAAATATGCGCAGCTTCACTTGTCGGTGTGTTTTTTGTATCTATTGATATTAATTTACATTTGTCACTTGTAATATGATCAATTGCAGGCTTTGGAAAATTCGCAACTGGATCACTTGCAATTATTAAAGCTGCATCAGCTTCTTTTCTTGTTAAAGTATCAACAGTTGTAAATTCACCAGGATTAAACCTTGGGTGCCCTCTGCTAAAATTAACTCCAAACGGATACCCAGTTTGCCAAGAAACAACGTTATCGGCACCTGTTACGTTACCATGTCCTCTTGCAGGTTTTGCTACAAAATGCGTAAATTCATTTAGATCTGTTGCTAAGGCCATTAATGCTCCAGAGTTAAAGTGTCTTCCTCTAGTCATTGTTAATCCCATTCCAAAAAATATAACTCCATAAGTACAGTTTTTCATTTTATTAAAAAGATCTTCAGCAACTTCTTTTTCGATACCACAAATTTCTTTACAATTATCTGGAATAGGAACACCTTTACATGCAGCCCTGAGTATCCATAAAAACTCAAAATCTTTTCCAGGTTTTACTTGTAAAAATATATCAGCTACTCCTGCTGTTTTTGTATGTCTCACATCACAAATTACAACTGTACGATCATCTTTTCCATTTGGAGTAAACATACCTTCTGGTGTAACAGCATATCTTGCGAAATGTCTTGGGTGCGCTTCAGCTGGATTACCACCCCAATACATTACAAAGTCAGCTCTATTTTTTACTTCTCCTAAAGTCATGCTGGGTTCACCAACACCTTGGAAAGCCATGCCGGATGGACCGTGACATACAGAAGTTGTTGTATCAATAGTTCCACCACAATCGTCCATGATTGGAGCACATTGTCTTTGAGCTTCACATATTGTGTCACTCATACCATATAATATTGGAAACTTTGCATCCATTAACACTTTAGCCGCTTCATCAATTGCATCATCTAAAGGAACTTCTTTTCCATCTATTCTTGCTATTGGCTTATCTTCTATAACATGATTTAAAAACCAAGCCTTTCCAAGTATGCAAGCATCTTTAGCTTTTGTGATAACTTTTTTGTCCATATCAACAGTCAAAGTAATATCATCACAACAGCATCCACAAAAAGTACAAGTTGCGTTCTCTACAATTTTCTCATTTACAATTTTATTATCTTTACTTACTGCACTCATAATATCTCCTTGATTGTCTCCTTAACTCATTAAGCAACTTCAGTTTTAGGCGGTAAAGCAGTTTTCTTTTTTACGCCTTTTTTGACAAACTCTATATCTATTGTCATTCCTTTTGAGGCCGGCATGCCCGATGCACATGTTTCACCATCAAACAAACAACTTGATGGCGGGCCATATGGAATGAATGCATAACCTACAGGAATTTTTCCTTCTCTTAGAACTTTTAGTTGAACTTCAGTTTCACCGATGTGGTTACTAATTTTGACTATGTCAGCTGTTTCTAGTCCTAGCTCAGCTGCATCTTCGAAACTAATTTCAAGCGTAGTTGTGACTCTAATGTACTCTTCCTTAAGCTTACCCTTATTCAGCCCTACTCCTTGTTTGGCGGAGCGGCCTGGTATAAGTATTAGTTGTCCTTTCATTGCATCATTAAGTTTTTCCTAAGCCTCTTTTAAATACTCAAATATTGTTTACTACCTATATTAACGTATGCTTATTAAGATAACCTATTATGGGTAATAAAACAACTATTTTATATTACTATAGTAGTATTTAAGCAGTATTTGGAGCCGCCTGTCAGAATCGAACTGACTACCTGCTGATTACAAAACAACTGCTCTACCAAATGAGCTAAGGCGGCAATTTTTACGCTTCAAATACTAAAATTCCTTCAAAAAGAAGAGATTCTACATGTATTATTGGGTAGTTACAATTATCCAAAACGCTTTTAGAATTTCCTCCAGTTACATAAATTTCTGGAGTGACACCCCTTCCTTTAATCATCTTATCCAAAGTATTATTTATTGAATGATATGCAGAAATTGTAGAACCATTTTCAATGCTAGATCTTGTGTTAGATGAAAAAATTCCTTCAATTAATTCTTCATTTGAAAAATCAAAATCTAGCATTTCAAAAAATACGCTATCAATGAGTTTTTTACTAGGGAGAATAATACCTCCTATATGATTTTTGTTGAAGTCCAAATAGTCAATTGTTGTTGCTGTTCCTGCATCAATAACAATAATATCTTTATTTGTTTTTACAGATGCTCCTACTAAGTTTAAAGCTCTATCTACTCCTAAATTATTTAAATTATTTTTATATGCTAAGGAAATATATTGATTACAATCTTCCGAATTAATAAATTTAATAATTTCATTAATATCACTGGGCAGCTCGTTCATAATAAGTTGTAAATCAGCTTCCTTAAGAACATTACAACAAACTATTTTCTCGCAATTAAATTTTTTAACAATGGTGGCTAAATTATTCAGCTCAGATATATTTTCATAATTATTTTTTTGAACCGAAATAATGTTATTTTCTTTAATAAGAGCTAATTTGTAATTAGTATGTCCAAAATCAATTGCGCAAAAATTCATCTTTAATTATTTCAACCTCGTTAATATTATATAAATGTATTTTATCATCGTGAGAGCAACATAATTGGCCTAAATTGTTTATGCCCATCAATTTTGTTTTTATTTTCTTATTGCCGACTTTTATAGTTTTCAGTCTATTATAATTATAATCTATATTATTCCAATCTTCAGAAAGTTTTTGGTAGTCACAATGTTGAAATTCAGATAAAGATTCTATTACCGCATTTAAAAGAATTGCTGATATTTTATTTCTATTACAGTGATCTATATTTTTCAAAGATAAAAGATCTGCAATATTTTGATTTATATTTTTTTTATTATCTTTGGAAACTTTAATATTTATACCAACACCAACAACTAAAAATATTGTTGAGTCCTTTTTATAAACAATGTCTATCAATATTCCCCCTAATTTTGATCCTTCAAAAACGAGATCATTAGGCCATTTGCATTTAATTCCTAAAAAGCCATTGTTGGATAAATTTTCCACCAATTTAATAGCTACATGATAATTCAACATATAAGGAATTTTTAAGGCTTTATCGTAATTCCATGCAACAGAAAAACAAACATTACTTTGTGCAGCAATCCATGATTTGTTTGATAGCCCTCTACCCTTGTATTGGTTTTCTGCAAAGCATGCATGTCCATTAGGGTAAATACAGTTTTTTTGCATCAAGACATTATTCGTAGAATCAACTTCTTCATATACCTGAATAACAGGAACAAGCATTTTTGATTCTAATGAGAGAGAATCACGTATATAATATGGATTGAGTAAATCATCAGTATTTTTCATGGAAAAACCTACAGCTAAAAATTTTATTACCAATATAATTGATAATGATAATAACACTAATAAATTTGGTGGGCGAGTAAACACTCGATTTCCACCTGAGCCAAATGGGTATCTTCATATAGGTCATGCTAAATCAATTTGTTTAAATTTTGAAATTGCCAAAAGCTACGGTGGTAAATGTAATTTAAGATTTGATGATACAAATCCAGAAAAAGAAAATATAGAATATATTGATTCAATAAAAAATGATATTAAATGGCTCGGATATAAATGGGACTCGATACATTATGCCTCAGACTATTTTGAACAACTCTATACATTCGCACAAATGCTAATTAAGAATAACTATGCTTATGTTGATTCTTCTTCCCCAGAAATAATAAAAAAAGAAAGAGGAACACTTACAGAGCCAGGAATAAAAAGTAAAGATAGAGAAAGATTGCCTGATGAAAGTTTAAAAATATTTGAACAAATGAAACAAGGAAAATTCGATGATGGTGAATATGTTTTAAGGCTAAAAATAGACATGTCCTCACCAAATATCAATATGAGAGATCCAGTGATATATAGAATAAAAAAAGTCGAGCACCACAGGACAAAAGATGAATGGTGTATTTATCCAATGTACGATTTCACACATTGTATTTCCGATGCAATTGAAAATATCACACATTCTCTATGCACTTTAGAATTCGAAGATCACAGAGATCTATATGAATGGGTGATTGAGAAAATTAATCATGAAAATAAGCCGCAACAAATTGAATTTGCTAGATTAGCTTTAGAACATAATCTCATGAGTAAAAGAAAATTAAATGAACTTGTCGAAAAAAAATATGTCGAAGGTTGGGATGATCCGAGAATGCCAACGTTATCAGGTATGAAACGAAGAGGTTATACACCTAATGCAATTAAAGATTTCTGTAATCGAATAGGAATTACAAAAAAAAATAGCGCAATTGAAATGGGTGTTTTAGAAAATACTATTAGAGAAGAGCTAAATCTTACTGCGAAAAGAGTTATGGGTGTTTTAGATCCTATAAAAGTAACATTAGTCAATTATCCAAAAGATGAAAGAGAAATAATAAAAGCAGCATACAATCCAAATGATATTAACTCTGGAGAAAGAAATATTAGTATCTCAAGAAATATCTTTATTGATAAAAACGATTTTATGGAATTCCCAGAAAAAAAATATTTTAGACTTGCGCCCGGAAAAGAAGTAAGACTAAGACATGCATTTAATATCACATGTGAAAAATTAATTAAGGATAATAACGGCGAGATACTCGAATTAGAATGCACTTACGATCCAATTAGTAGAGACATGAGCAAAGGAAATAAAGTAAAAGGGATGATACATTGGGTTGATGCCAATAATTGTATAGATGCGCAGATTAATGTGTATGATAGACTTTTTTTAGATTCTGATCCAACGAGTGTAGACGATTTTAACGAGAATTCTTTAATGGTTAAAAAAGGTTCAAAATTAGAGAAGAATATTGACTTAAATAATAATGATGAAAGATATCAATTTGAGAGGGTTGGATACTTTATAAAAGATAGTAAATCTTCAAACGATAAGATTAGTTATAATAAGATTGTCTCTTTGAAAGATTCTTGGAAAAAAATAAACAAAAAAGGAATTTAAATGAAAATAATTAGATGGGTTTTAGGAAGAATTATTTTAATTTTGGACTTCGCGACTAGGCCAAAAAAAATGAATAGAGATGCCGATGAACAAAAAAAATTAGACACACTTCTAAAGAATCATAGTATGTATCAATTTCATACCTGCCCTTTTTGTGTGAAAGTAAGAAGATATTTAAGAAAAAATTCATTAAATATTGAAATTAGAGATGCTAGAAATGATTTAAAGTATCGTGAGGAATTGAAGGAGTTCGGCGGAAAGATTCAAGTACCATGCTTACGCATAGAAAAATCTCAGGATGATATCAAATGGCTTTATGAGTCTGATGATATTATTAGCTATTTTGATAAGATGCTTCAATCTTAAGAACTAGACATATAAATTAAAGATATGTAATCTAATTGAAATCTTAAACATACAGGAGCTATTATGACGCAGGCAACAGCAAGACATATATTAGTTGAGACAGAAGAACAATGCCTTAGCTTAAAAAAAGAAATTGAAGATGGGCTTGATTTTGCAGAAGCTGCAAAAATAAACTCCTCTTGCCCATCAGGCGGGAATGGTGGTGATCTTGGTTCATTTAGTCCAGGGCAAATGGTAAAAGAGTTTAATGATGTAGTTTTTACTGGAGAACTTAATAAAGTTCATGGGCCTGTTCAAACTCAATTTGGCTATCATTTGATTGAAATAACAAGCAGAGAAGATTAGTTTTAATATTTTTTATAAATACCTGTAAAAATATCAATATCTGATTCCACAAATATCTCATTTTCATCAAATAAAAATATTTTTATGCCATCCTTTATAATTTTTTCTCTAGATAAAATATTATTCTGAAAGGTGTAATTTATTTCACTAAATCCATTTAGGTAATGCCATGCATAACCTTGTAAAATATATGCATTATCGTTTTGCTTCTTAAATACAAGTTCAATATTTTTTTGTGGGTCAACCTTATTTTTTCTCCAATCCACAGAGTCAATATGTCTGTATCTTATAAATTTTTTATTTATTTTTTTTTCCACTGAAATAAAGTCAGAAAAAATGAAACCTTCAATGTCTCCATGAGATACTAAGTACCATTTTCCAAATCTATAATTATTTACAATCTCAACTTTATCGGAGTTCAAAAGCCTCAATCGAACACTAACGTTGGGCTTAAGAAAAAAAACTTTTTTTATTAAAACTTTATCATTTTTTTTAATTTTCTTTAATACTTCGCTATTTTTTGAGCTTATTAATGGGATATCTCTTAAATTTATATTATTTTTATTAACGATACCGTGCGAATTAACTTCTTGATGATATGTAATCATATCTTTTGGTATATTTTCAAAGCAACTTTCATATATATTTTTACAGTTATATAAGTTTGCATGCGAGGTTAAGGTTACTAAGAACAATGTCAGAACCATTATGAGCAATCTAATCATATTCGATATCTTTCCATTGTCTAGTATATTTAAAAACTTCAGATTCTTTATTTAGTTTAAGATTAAAGTGATTTTCAACTGAACTTATAACGTCCTTATGATCAAATCTTAAAAAAGGATTAATTTTTAACTCATTTTCTAATACTGATGGAACAGAATACCCACCTTCTTTTAAAATTTTTTTAACCTCTTTCTCTCTTGCAATTAGATCTTGATTATTAGGATCTAACAGTTTAGCAAAACCAATATTATCCAAAGTGTATTCATGGGCACAATAAATTAAGGTTTCTTTTGGTAGTTTTTTTATTTTTGTTAGAGCTTTATGCATATCCTCATGCGTACCTTCAAATAATCTGCCACACCCACATGAAAACAAGGTATCCCCACAAAAAAGTTTTTTATCAAAGTAATAAGCAATATGGCTATTTGTATGTCCTCTAACGTCTAGCACTCTAAACTCCTCATTAAGTGAGTCTAATTTTATTATATCTTCACCCTTAACGATGTTATTCGTAGGGATTCTAGAATCCAAAGGGCCAAAAATATTTACCTTGGGAAATACATTTTTTAAATTAGATATTCCACCAATATGATCATTATGATGATGAGTAATTAAGATGTCTGTTAATTCTAAATTATTATCCATCAGGGATTTTATTACTGGAGCGCTATCACCTGGATCAACAACAACTGCGCTTTTATTATTATCTTCGAACATCAGCCAAAAATAATTATCTGTAAATGCTGGAATTTGAATAATATTCATAATTTTTATTTTACTTTGATATTAATTCTTATTATAAAGGGCGAATCTTAAAAAACTATATAAATATAAATACTAATACTTTTTATAAAGGGATTTTAAATTTGAATCAATTTTTTCATATAATTGATTAATGCTTAACATTAATTTCTTGTTATCTTTTTCTCCAACAGGATCAGCTAACCCCCAATGAATCATATCCATTTTGTTTGGCCAAATTGGACATACTTCTTTTGCTGCGCTATCGCAAACTGTTATCAAGATATCAATTTTAGGATATTCTTTTTCTAAAAAAACATCCCAGCTTTTAGAATGCAATTTTTCAACTGGATAACCAAGTTCCTTACAAAAGGTAAGCACGCCCTGGTTTATTTTTCCAGAGGGTTGTGAGCCAGCAGAAAAGCCATTAAATTTATCACCATAGAAGGTATTTGTAATAACTTCACTCAATATTGATCTTGCTGAGTTACCAGTACATAAAAATAAAATATTTTTTTTATCCATTATTTATTTATATATTTTTATTCTGAAAAAGATTATACAGGACACCTTCTCGAAGTGCTCCATTTGCTTTAGCTATAGTATTAATTTCTAAAATTATCGTTATTGTTTGTAAAATTGATAATCCTGATAACATTATGTTTAGTCTATTTATATCTATGGTGTTTTTTAATAATTTTTTTTCCTTATCATAAAGGTTTTCATAATTTATCAAAACATGTCTTAAATAATCTAAGTCCTCTAAGGAATATGTATTTTCAGTCTTATATCCAAAGGAGTCTAGAGCTCGCATAACTGCTTTTACTGTTCCCGAAGTACCAAAAGCGAAAAAATTTTCTGATTTTTTTGAGTCTATATTATCCCTCTTTAATTCGTACAATTCAGAAAAAACATCGCTTAAATATATTATTGATTCATACCAGTCTTTAATGGAGCCGCTAGTTAGAAAAAATTTATCGTTTAAAGTTAAACTACCAATATTAAAGCTTAGGATTTTATTTATTAAACTATTTTTCACAGAAATAATTTCAGTGCTAGATCCTCCAATATCTAAAATATAATAATTTTTTGGTAAAATGTTAGTTGTATTTACTACTCCATCATAAATTAATTTACCCTCTTGATCTGAGGATATAACTTCAATAGATGAACCTAAAGTATTTTCCATATCTTCTAAAAAATCATTATCATTAATATTTCTTAATGAATTAGTACCTATCACCTTTAAATAATTTGGTGGATCTTTTTTTATAATTTCAGATATTCGTGATAAGGCCTCAATTGACTTTTTTCGATACTTATTTTTAACTTCTCCGGAACTTTTTGTAGCTAAACCAAACTTTACAAATTCTTTATGTTTAAAATTATTAACTATTTTTTGATCCTTAAATTCAACTATTTTTAAATGAAAACTATTTGAACCAAGATCTAAGACTCCATATTTATTTGCCATCAAACTCTCCATGTAATTCACATAAATTTTCTTGTGAAAGATTTTTCTTGTTGCCTCTTCCCGCACGCTTTCTAAAATATCGCCCTTTTGAATCTAATCGCCATGCATTACCATTGTCTTTTAAAGGCAACTCAAAACACTCTGCAACTATTCTTTTTTTAAAAATATTTGACTCTATTGGAAACATGATTTCAACTCTATTATGAATATTTCTTGTCATCAAATCAGCACTTGAGAGATATAAATCTTTCGAGCCAGCATTATGAAAATAATAAACTCTTGAATGCTCTAAAAATCTACCAATTATAGAATAAACTTTAATATTGTCTGATAAATTTTTGATCCCAGGCTTTAGCCTACATTCACCTCTTACAAATAAAATTATTTCTACACCAGCCTGGGATGCTTGGTATAGATTATCAATAATCTTTGGCTCTGTAAGCTGGTTTAGTTTTGCCATAATCATTGAATTTTTGCCAGATTTTTTATTTCTAATCTCTTTTTTAATCGAAGAAATAATTCTTTTACCAATTTTAAAGGGCGCTACTATTATTTTTTTGTATTCTAACTCTTTATTTGAGCCAGTTAATTGTATAAAATAATTTTGAATATCGTTTCCAATATCTATATCGCTGGTAATTAATCCATAATCTGTATACGTCTTTGCAGTTTTTTTATTATAGTTTCCTGTTGACAGATGGGTATACTTTATCAATTTTTTATTCTCTCTTCTTATAACTAATAATGCCTTCCCATGAGTTTTAAAACCTAAGATTCCATAAGTAACTTTAACTCCACTATTTTCAAGTAATTTAGAAATTTTTATATTATGTTCCTCGTCAAATTTAGCTTTTAATTCGACAACAACTAAAACTTCTTTGCCTGATTGTGCAGCTTTACAAAGTAACTTTATAATTTCAGAATTTTTTTCAACCCTATATATAGTTTGTTTAATTGATACTACTTTTGGATCACTTATAGCAGCCTTTAGGAAATTTATAATTGATGTAAATGAATCATATGGATGGTGATATAAATAATCATAATTAGAGATGGTTTTAAAGGCTTCTACTGGTGATGATGTCATTATATTTTTTTTATTTGGTAAGTATTTTCGGAATTTTAAATCCTCTCTTTCAATAACATCATAAATTGTTTGAAGCCGCATTAAATTTACAGGACCATTAACTTTATAAACATCATTATCATTTAGAAAAAATTGTTTTTTTAAGAATCTAATAATATCATTCGGACAATCATTTACTACTTCTAACCTTATGGCCTCATTATAAATTCTATCTGGAAGTATTTTTGATAAAGAATCTTTAACATTTTGTAAATCTTCGTCATCAAACACCAAGTTACTATTCATTGTTACTCTAAATTGGTGACAACCTCGAACTTTTAAACCTGGAAATAATAAATCAATATTTTCATGAATTATTGAAGAAAGAAAAATGAATTTATTGGCTCCGTTAAATATATTTTTAGGCAACTCTATCTGTCTTGGTAATACTCTTGGGGCAGTAACAACAGCCATTTTTTTAACTTTTCCAAATGCGTCACTTCCAGTTAGTTTTACCATAAAATTTAAGCTTTTATTAGGAACTTTTGGAAATGGGTGACTGCCACTTAATTCAGGCGAGGTACTGTCAAGACCAACTGGGTTTAATATAGGAAGAATATTTTCTATAAAATATTTTCTAAGCCATTTTTTTTGTTTTGAATTTAATTCTCTTCTTCTTAAAAATGCTATATTTTTTCTTCGTAAAGCAACAAAAACACTTCTTTGAAGGAGATTATATTGTTCTTTAAGAATTAAATTAGTCTTTTTTCTTATTTCTTTGTAAAGTAAATAATTAGGATTATTTTTTTCTTTGATGGAAGAATCTTTTATGTCTATAATTTTTCTTAAATAGGCTACTTTTGTCTCAAAAAATTCATCTAAATTATTGCTAGCAATACACAAATATTTTAATCTTTCGAGTATCGGGACATTTTTGTCTGCAGCTTGTTTGACAACACGATGATTAAACTCAAGAAGACTTAATTCTCTTATAAAGAGGTTATTTTCTTTCATTACTTTCAAATAAACAATGAAGCTTTTTAGTCTTCATAATAATCCTTAATAAATGTTTGGTCAGATATTGGCGGTCGGGCATATCCAATATCGGATTGTCTTTCTGGTAAAGTGATTGACTCATATTTAATGTCATTATACGGTATCGAAGATAATAAATCTCTGATGGTATTTAATCTTGCTTTCTTTTTGTCGTCAGCTAAAACGACTCGCCAAGGTGATAATTTATTATCGGTATAATTAAACATATGATCCTTTGCTTGAGAATACTCAATCCATCTAGATCTTGACTCCAAATCCATAGGACTTAGTTTCCACTGTTTTGTGGGATCTTTTATACGATTTTCAAAGCGACGTTCTTGTTCTTCATCGCTTACTGAAAACCAATATTTAATAAGAATTATACCAGCCCTAATTAACATTTGTTCGAAAATTGGACAAGAGCGGAGAAACTCCTCATGCTCCTCATCAGTACAAAATCCCATAACTTTTTCTACACCTGCCCTATTATACCAGCTACGATCAAACAGAACCATTTCCCCAGCTGCAGGTAGATGAGGCACATACCGCTGAAAATACCATTGAGATTTTTCTCTTTCTGTTGGAGTTCCAAGCGCAACTACTCTACACACTCTTGGATTTAATGGCTCAGTAATTCTTTTTATAACTCCTCCCTTGCCAGCTGCATCTCTTCCCTCAAAAAGTACAGCAACTTTCAAACCTTCTTTTTTTATCCATTCTTGAAGCTTCACAAGCTCAACTCTTAAGATTTTCAATTCTGAGTTATATTCTTTATTTTTCAATTTTTTTTACTATTTATGGAATTTACTTAATTATTATTGATACATATTAAAAATTGATGCAAATTCAATGCCATATAGAATATATATAAAGTATTAATAGTTATATGAACATACAAGGTTAATATTACAAAATAATGAAATTATTAATTCTTTAACAATAGTGAAATAAAATTTTAAAATAAATTTAATAAAACTATCAAATTTCCTTAATATTTCGCAATTAATATGTTGAAACATGATACTAAAAGAACCATTTAAATATAGGTCCGTTTTTATATCTGATGTACATCTTGGCTTTAGGGGTTGTAACGCAAAGCTACTGACTTCCTTCCTACGGAATATTGAATGTGATTATCTCTATTTAGTTGGAGATATTATAGATATTTGGTCTTTAAAAAGTAAAAAATTTTGGCCTCAGTCTCATAACAATGTTGTAAGAACAATTCTTGGTAAAGCTAAACATAATACAAAAGTTATTTATATCACGGGCAATCATGACGAAATGATAAGAGATTACGGAACTCTGATGCTTGGAAATATCTATATAAAAGAAAGAGAAATTCATACAACTGCTGATAATAAAAAATTTCTAGTATTGCATGGAGATCAATTTGACGGAGTTGTTAAGTACCAAAAATGGTTATCAAAAGTTGGCAGTGTTGTATATGACTATCTTCTATTGATTAGTGCATTCATATCTCATATCAGAAATAAATTTCAGTTGCCGCATTGGTCTTTATCTAATTTTTTAAAATACAAAGTAAAAAATGCAGTAAGTTATATAAGTAGTTATGAAAAAGCAGTATGCCACACTGCCGAAAAAGAAGGTGTGGACGGAATTATTTGTGGACATATTCATCATGCAGAAATAAGTAAGATAAATGAAGTTAAGTATATGAATTGCGGTGATTGGGTTGAAAGCTGCACCGCACTTGTAGAAACATATGATGGTGAAATACAGCTAATTAAATGGGCAGAGGTTTACGAAAATTTATTAAAAGAAAATAATCCAGTTGTCGAACTTAAAACAGGATAAATTAATAAATGAAAATTCTAATAATTAGTGACGCATGGAAACCTCAGGTAAACGGAGTTGTAAATTCACTAAATATGACATGTATAAAACTTAGAGAAATTGGACATAAAATCGAAGTTATTGGACCTGACAAATTTAAAACATTTCCTTGTCCTAGTTATCCATCTATAAGACTTTCTTTGTTTCCAAAGAAAAAACTTTTATCTATTATTGATGAATACAAACCAGATTCTATTCACATTGCTACCGAGGGTCCATTAGGACAAGCTGCGAGAAAAATTTGTTCGAATAATAAATGGCGATTCACTACGTCTTACCATACTCAATTTCCTGAATACATAAAAGCAAGAATCCCAATACCTTTATCAATCTCATATTTTTTTTTAAAAAGATTTCATTCTAAAGCAGAGAAAACCCTAGTACCAACAAAGTCGATGGCCGAAAAGCTTAAAGACAAAGGTTTTAAAAATATAGCTATCTGGTCAAGAGGTGTGGATAAAAATATCTTCAAACCGAGTAAAGTAAAAATTAATAATAAAAGAAAGAAAGCTGTATATTTTGGAAGAGTCTCTCCGGAAAAGAATATTGAAGCATTCTTAAATACTAATCTTAATATAGAGAAAATTGTTATTGGTGATGGCCCATCATTAGCTAAGTTAAAAGCAGAATATCCAGAAGTGATATTTTTAGGGGAAAAGTTTGGCCGAGAATTATCAAAAATTGTTGCTGAATCTGACGTTTTTGTTTTTCCAAGTAAAACAGATACATTTGGAATAGTAATTATCGAAGCACTTGCATGCGGAGTCCCTGTGGCAGCTTATCCAGTAACCGGACCTAAAGATATTATAGAACACGAAGTGACTGGGTACTTAAGTGACAATTTAGACAGAGCTATTATTGGAGCTCTAAAAATAAATAGAAATAACTGTATACAAGAATCCATGAAATATTCTTGGGAGAACTGTTCAAAACAATTTGAAAACTCACTTTCATTAATTACATAATACTTATATGAATATATCGATTATAGGATGTGGTTATGTAGGACTTGTTACAGGCGCATGTCTGTCTCAAGTTGGAAACAATGTATTATGTTACGATATAAATGCAAGTAAAATTAAATCATTAAAGAAAAATAATATTGACATTTTTGAACCTAATTTAGAAAAAATTATTGGAAAATCTCAATCTAGTAATAAAATTCAATTTACTTCATCTGTCAAAGAAACTATAAAACATGGAGAGATAATATTCATATGTGTAGGCACTCCACCAAAAAAATCAGGCGATGCTGATTTATCAAGGGTATTTGATGTTGCAAAACTAATAGGAAAAAATATAGATAATTACAAAATAATCACTACCAAATCGACAGTACCACCAGGAACAGCAAAAAAAATTAATAATATTATTCGTAAAGAGCTTAAAGTTAGAGGAAAGAAACTTAATTATGTTGTTACTTCAAATCCAGAATTTTTAAAAGAGGGATCGGCTGTAAATGACTTTAATAAACCAGATAGAATAATTATAGGAACAAATGACACAGTCGCAAAGAAAAAATTTTTAGATTTATATTCCCCTTTTAACAGAAATCACCATAAAATTTTCTTTATGAGTCCTGAATCTGCGGAATTAACAAAATATGCTGCGAATACAATGCTTGCATCTAGAATCACATTTATTAATGAAATTGCTAATATCGCAGATTTGGTTGGTGCAGATGTTGAAGATATTAGAAAAGGTATTGGATCAGACCCTAGAATTGGATATAACTTCATATACCCAGGATGTGGTTTTGGCGGATCTTGTTTGCCAAAAGATATAAAAGCTTTACACCATATTGCAAAAAAGAAAAAATATGATGCTAAGTTTATAAAGAATATTGATGTTGTAAATGAAAATCAAAAATTAATTCTTTTTAAAAAAATTACAAAACTTTATAAAAATAAATTAAAAGACAAAACATTTGGAGTATGGGGATTATCATTCAAACCAAATACAAATGATATTAGAGAAGCACCAAGTAGAATTTTAATAGACCACCTATTAAACAAAGGAGCAAAAATTATTGCATATGATCCAATAGCTAATTCAGACTTTAAAAAAATATATAAAACTGAAAAAAATTTAAAGTATGTTAACAATATGTATTCTGCTGTAAAAAATACAGATGCACTAATTATCAATACAGAGTGGCAAGAATTTAAATCACCTGATTTCGATATGCTTAAGGCAAAACTTAAAGAACCAGTAATATTTGATGGGCGAAACATTTATGATCCTGATAGTATATATAAAAAAGGGTATAAGTATTTCTGTATCGGAAGGAATTACTATGCAAAATAATTTATAAATTTTGTATATTTCATAAGGAAAAATTATTTGGTAAGGTGATTGTTTAAAAATAAACTTACCATGCCAAAAAAAATATTCATAATCCTCGGGAATCAACTTTTCCCAGTAAAAAATCTAAAATCATTCAAAGATGATCATACTTTCTTCATGTGTGAAGATTACGGTTTATGTACTTATGAAAAACATCATAAACATAAAATTTTACTTTTTTTATCTGCAATGAGGTCTTACGCGGAGGATTTAAAGACAAATAAATATAAAATTATATATAAAAAAATAGATGAAAAAGATTTTAAAGATTCATATGAGGATAAATTAAAAAAAATAATTTCATCAAATAAAATTCAAGAAGTCTCTTTTTTTGAGATTGAGGACAAAAAATTTGAAAAAAGAATTATAAGTTTTATGAAAAAATTGAATATAAAAATAAACATGATTACTTCACCAATGTTTATGTGTTCAAGAATAGATTTTAAAGAGCATATAGAATTAAATAAAAATAATTTAATGGCAAATTTTTATAAACACATTAGGAAAAAGAATAATATTTTAATTGAAATCAATGGTCAGCCGGTTGGAGGAAAATGGAGCTTTGATAAAGATAATAGAAAAAAGATTCCTAAAGATACCAAAATACCTTTGTTTCCTAAAATTAATGAAACCAAACATACACAAGCCCTTAAGCCAATTATTGAAAATATGTTTGCTAAGCATCCAGGCAGTACAGATAACTTTTGGCTTGCAACCCATGTTAATGACGTGAATAAGCTTTTAAATTTCTTTATTAAAGAAAAATCAAATTTGTTTGGCGATTATGAGGATGCGGTAACACAACAAGATAATATAGTTTTTCATAGTGCACTTAGTCCCTATTTAAATCTTGGTCTTGTTACACCAGATATAATTATTAAAAAAATATTGTTACATCATGATAAAACCCCAATTAAATTAAATTCCCTTGAAGGTTATATCAGACAAATTTTGGGGTGGAGAGAGTTTATGCGTGGAATTTATCAGAATTATAGTCATGATATGGAAAATAAAAATTTTTTTAACCATGCCAATAAGATGAGAAAAAGCTGGTATGAGGGTAATACTGGATTGCCACCATTAGATCACGCAATTAAAAATGCTGATAGATATGGCTGGTCACATCATATTGAAAGACTTATGATTCTCTCAAATATAATGAACCTTTGTGAAATTAAGCCAACAATTGTATATAAATGGTTTATGGAAATGTTCGTTGATTCTTCTGATTGGGTTATGGTACCAAATGTTTATGGTATGGGTTTATATAGTGATGGCGGAATATTCTCTACCAAACCATATATTTGTGGTTCAAGTTATTTTCTAAAAATGATGGATTTCCAAAAGGGAGAATGGTGCGACACTATGGATGGTTTATACTGGCGCTTTATAAATAAAAATAGAAAATTTTTCTTAAGTAATGCAAGGCTTGCAATGATGGTGAGAGTCTTTGACAAAATGAAAACTGAAAGAAAAAAACATATTTTATCAAGAGCTGAAATTTTTATAAAAGAAAATACGTTATGAAAAAAGAAAATCTCCCATCAAAAATTTGCCCAACATGTAATCGACCATTTCTATGGAGAAAAAAGTGGAAATTAAACTGGGATCAAGTTAAATACTGCTCGAAAAGATGTTCGTCAAAGAAAAAAAACTAACTATTTATTTCTCATCCGGGATACTATTTTCTAAGTCTTTCAAATTCTTTGCGCTAAGTTTTTCATCTGCAAATTTATGATTTGTATCGCGATGATGCATCTCATCTTTTCGAATTGCGATTATCACATCGCTTAATTTTGCAAACGTATCAAGATTCCAATAATCAATTGCTAATTGTGGTGCAGGAATATTTTCTATGGTGCCATTTTCAACAAGTGCTAAATATTCTGTATAACTAATAACAGCTTCTTCTTCAAAGTAGCCTGTTAATCTATGAGCTGTCCTTGGGAAAAATATATATAAGATAGAATAAAAAAATATAAAAATGAACTGAGCTAAAATCACTAATATTCTTTCAAATTTACTTGGTTGTGCTATTTGGATGAATGTCATTAAATGCATTCTTTCATTCTCAGCCTCCGCAAGCATTTCTCTAAGCTTTGGCCCATAACCCATTTGCATAGATCTTAAAGATTTAAAATGCATGAAAACACCAGAAACCATGCCGGGAACTGCAGCCACTGTTTCTAAAACAATTGCTCTATGCCCATATCTTTTCGCAAAAAAAGTGTCCGCACACCATCTAAGAAGCCTAGTGACTTTTTTTGCAAACTTATCGCTAAATGTTACTGGTGTATGTCTGTTCATAAATCCATTTATATTAGTGTTTCCTTATATATTACATTACAAAAAATAAACTGAAATTTCAACAGATAAAATATTATGCAATGAGGATAAAAAAATATAAAAAAATTTGGATAAAAAATAAAGCCTGATAGTGTCCTACTCTCACATGGGGAGACCCCACACTACCATCGGCGATGCACCTTTTCACTTCTGAGTTCGAAATGGTATCAGGTGGTTCAAGTGCTCTATAGCCATCAGGCAATTCTTTTTACAATGCAATCTTTAGTACTTAGCGTTTTTTAACAACCAATATACTTGGATGTTATATAGTCAAACCTCACGGGTAATTAGTACTGGTTAGCTTCACATATTACTACGCTTCAACACCCAGCCTATCAACCTAGTCGTCTACTAGGGCCCTTTAGGGAACTTAAAGTTCCAGTGAGAACTCATCTTGAGGTAGGCTTCCCGCTTAGATGCTTTCAGCGGTTATCCCTTCCGAACATAG
>CENJ01127498.1_pt1 | contig 60834 bp, 59 predicted proteins | sample 356161 | NCBI WGS metagenome assembly CENJ01 (sample SAMEA2619531, study PRJEB7988) | marine metagenome | biome: marine biome (ENVO:00000447); feature: surface water layer (ENVO:00002042); material: "saline water (ENVO:00002010), including plankton (ENVO:xxxxxxxx)" | depth 5 m
TGTTGATTGATCAATTGCAACACAGTTTGAGACATGCTGTCACCCATAATTGCAAGGGCTTGTAATCTTTGTCTTTCTGAGTCACTAACATTTAAAACAGATTTTCTAAAATCCTCTAAACTATCAGTAACATTGCCTCCACCTATAATAGTATTGCTTAAACCTCGCAATGAATCTGCTAACTGTGGTGAAGTTACTGTTAACTCTCTGAAGCCTTCAACAAATCCTAAATCACCAAATCCAATACCTTGTGATAATATATTTGCAAGTTGACCTCCGGATTCTTCTCCAAATGCCGCCAGGCCTGCGAATGCTTGTTGAGATGATCTCAGTGCTGATTCTCTAATTTCGTCCGGAAGCATGTTTAATCTGTTTAAGAAAACTTCGTTTGAAGAATTTTGTATTACTATGTTTCTAATTACATCAGCTGATGTTTTTGTTAGATCTGAAAATGCTTGAGTTGTTCTAGCAATTTCAACTGATTGCGCCGCAAGTCTTTGACCATTGTTACCAACTTGTAATCCTGCTCTTGCAAAAACTTCTGCCTGTTCACCAACTATACCATTAATTTCTTGTAGTGATAATGCTAAAAAGCCTTGTTCTCTTAAAAGGTCTTGTGTGGTTACGGCCGCATCTACAATTGATTTTGTACCAAAGGCATCCATTGCCTTTGCAAACTGTGATGTAAACTCTGCGGCTTGTTCCATAGTCATACCAGCTCTGGTTGCCATCATGCCCAATGAAGTTATTCCTTGTGCTACTCCATCTTGTGCCGCAAAGTTAAAGAAACCAGTTCTAAATAGTCCACCTTCAAGTTTTCCTAATCTCATCAAGAACTTGAATGCTGTGGTTAGTGCTGTAACAAAACCTCCAATTGCCGCGGCACCTACTGACAAGAACTTACTAAAAACTCCTAACTTTCCTACAACGCCACCAAGTAATCCTCCTGCATTTTTATCTCCAATTTTTTCAGCTAGTTTTTCAAGTTTTTCAGAATTACTTTTTGTTGAATCGTCAATAGCTTTACGAACTTTAGAAGATTCGTCAGTATCTTTCTTTTGTAATTTGGTCTGTTTCTTTTCTTCTTTGGTTTGTTGGTCTACTTGTTTTGCTTGGCTTGTAAGTACTTTTTCCATTCTTGACAAAACTGTAGCAGTTCTTTTATCTGCTTTTTCAATTTCGCCAGTTTTAAAACCTTGTTGTTTGGCCAGCTGAATTAGTGTCTGAATGGACTTGTCCATCGCAAACTCTGGTATTCTTACTGTGCCTCCGTCTAATTCAATGTCAATCATGATAAATAATTAAGTATAGTTTTAATTTTCTCCATAAGTACTCTTACACAGGTATTTATAAGATAAATAAAGTACGTAGTTAATAATAAGGAACAAAAATGTCAGAAAAAGAAAATGTTAATCCATTAAAGCAGTTTTATAGAGCTCCAAAGCTCTATGTTAAATTGCCTTCTGGTGCAAAATTTAATGAAGTTGAAGGACAAGCATCAACTGGAGAATTACCTGTATTTCCTATGACAACAAAAGATGAATTGTATATGAGAAACCCAGATGCATTGTTAAATGGTGACTCAGTAATAAAAATTGTTCAAAGTTGCGTTCCAAATGTTAAAGATACAAGAAAGTTACCGGTTTGTGATATTGATATTTTAATGATTGCAATACGTATGGCAACATATGGTGAAATCATGGAAACAAAAATAAAATCACCACACAGCGGAAACGAAGATACATATGAAATTAACTTAAACAATATTTTAGAAAATGTTGAAGTTATGCCAACTGAAAATTCAATCACATTATCAAATGGTATAGTTGTATATGTAAGACCTTTATCATATGATTCGCAGACAAAATTAAATCTTGTTGCATATGACCAAACTAAAGTTTTACAAAATTTAGGACAGGTTCAAAATAATCCTGATGTTAATCAATTTAAAAATATGTTTGTGAAACTAGCTGAAACAAATATGAATCTATTAGCTGAATGTATTGTACGTGTGGTTACTCCAGATGGAGAATCTGTAGATAACAGAAAGCATATTAAAGATTTTATTGATAATTTAGATGCTCAAAATACTAAAAAAATTGATGGTGAAATAGATAGACTTAATAAGTTTTCAACTGTCACAAAACAAACCTTAGTATGTAAACAAACAGAAAAAGAATTCACAACTGAAGTGAAGTTGGATCCTGCGGATTTTTTCGTAGTTACTTAATCACACACTCGCCGTCTGAGATTGGAGAGTACTTTCATTCATTAGCAGAAGAAAGTCATGAAATAAGAAAACAAGTGACTGAAATTTGTTGGTATATGAGAGGCTCTATCAGTTGGGAACAAGCATGGGAACTCAGCTTTGAAGATAAAAAGATTATATCAGAGTTTTTAAAAGACAACATGGAACGTTTTAAAGGTTCCATGACACCTATTGTTTAACGAGCTGTTAAGTTAAACATCATTGCTTCTTTTTTAGATTCAAAAGATATATGTGGTTCGTCATCTTCAAAAAACCAGCCCCATTTTTGTTTGCAGTTAGACATACACCAATCAATATGTCTATCCTGCATTTCAACTAGACGTACAGTATGATTGAATGATTTATTAAAACCACAAGTTTTTGGAATGAGACCATTATTTTCTAACCTACAATCTTTAAAATCCCAGCTTGTATCTACTTCTATTTCCATAATAATATTTAATAATTTAAAAAAAAGGTTGACCTTTCTGTTGTTTTCATACATTATACAAAATTATAGGCAGATAATCAAGGCATTTTTCAGGCATTACATAGCAACCCAATTGATCGCAAGATCCTAGAAGTGCGCCGAATCAAGGTGGTGAATCTAGTGTTGCAAGGCAAGTGTTAACTAAGGCACAAATGATAATGGCTCTGCTAGAGAAAGAGATGCAACCATTAACTTATACATAGACTGCCAACTCTGGATATGTATAAGTCCCGTTGGATGAAGTAGGATTGATAGGGGTACCGGCCAACCGCCTCTTTAGGATCCGTGAGTTGGATGACTGATCTCTGGTAATGAGTAAACTAACTTATTAACAAAGAAAAGTACTTTGCCCGGCAACGGGTGAAGTATGGCCAAATCTTGGTAATAAGTGGTATTATCAATTAGAAATAAAAATTCTAATACAGAACACAATAATCAAAACTGACAAACAATCGCAAAGATGATAACTATTCCGCAAAGAGATGATGCAAACCACCGCGGAGGTGATATATTTTATTTTAGGTAGACATTCTGACTTCTTTACTATATTATTAAAAATAATTAAAAATTATGAATACTTGTTTATCACTGATGTTGGCTTTTTCAATGCATCTTGGACTAGAAGGAAATTATAATAATGTTCATCCTCATGCAAGATGTCAGATAGACAACACAATAACAGGTATATTTTATAACAGCGAAGAAAATATTAGCATATATGCAGGCAAAGAGATTGATATTGATAAATTTGTAAAATTAGAATTAGGACTGACCACTGGTTATACTGGTAACGACATAGTACCATTTATGAGATACACAGACAGAGGTTGGTTTATAGCACCAGCATATGAATATGATAATAACAATATTGGAATAACTATTGGTTATGAATGGAAAATTAAATGAGTGGTACAAAATCTAAAAACAAAGGAAAAACTTACGAAAGAGATGTAGCTAACTTTCTTACAGAAATGTATCAAGAAAGTTTTACAAGAGTGCCACACTCTGGTGCATACATTGGTGGGCAGAACTTTGTGCGTATTGATAACTTATCAGAAGGTCAAACTCGAGGATTCAAAGGTGATATAATTCCGCCTGACAGTTTTCCACTGCTTGTTATTGAAGCAAAACACTATGGCGAATTTAGATGGAATCATCTTGCACTAGGACAAAATGTAAAACAGCTTGATGATTGGATTCAACAAGCCATTGATAGTGCAGAAGACAAAGACAAATGGTTATTGTGTGTTAAAATTACAAGACAAGGCGAGTTTGTATTATGGGATCCAAAAAGATGGAATAGTTTGAAATATAAACAAAAATATAAAAAGTATCATTACATAGATTACAACACTTTTTGGGAACAGAACAAAGATGCAGTCAAACAACAAAGTAACTCCGGATAATTTTAGTTTAGTTATAATTGATAATGACACTTTATTAAAAAGTGTAAAAGATTACTTTTATCAAAATCTTTTATATGACTTTGATGAAACAAAAGTTTTTAACTGTTCTATAAACAATATTGAGCAAACACTACAACAAATACAAACTGAATATGCACTAGTAATACAAGAAGGCATATTTTTCTTTGATCATGTTGACAATAATTTTTTAAAAATCACAATTAAAAATTTAGAAGACTATGTTTTAATTGGACATGTTCTTGATCGCAAAGATAGGTATTATCAATTACATCCACAGCAATTTATATTAAATGTAGACAAATGGAAACAAATTGGTTCTCCTGATTTTAATTGTAGATCAGATAACAACTTATCAGCGATAAAAAGATCAGATGATAATTTTCATGACGATTATACACCAATTTGGATACAAGCAGACAATGGTTCTGTGTCTTGTGAAAAACTAAAATTTGGTGGATTGGTTATTAGTGAATTTTTAAAAAACAATTTTAAAGTAAGACCGTTTAACACAGACGAAAGGCATGTAAAAAAATTTGTATATTACGAAATGAAAGAACAAGTTTCACACTTGCTGTCATATGAACGTTTACATCCAAAATCATTTTATTATGCAAAAACTACTAGAAATTCAAAAAGACTGTTTAATCAAAATGCATCGCATTATATTTCTGTAGCCAATGCTGTAGAAAGTTTATATAAAATAAAAGACGTTTACAAAGATATGAAAAGTATAGATTTTTATGACATATCAATTACAGCATTAATTTTTACAGAACACTTTATTAACAGTTTTAAAAATGATTATAAAAAGTTTGTAAATGATTTTGACAATATGGGTGCTAGACCATGGAACATTTTAGATTTATCAAATGAAGATTGCTATCAGTTAGACAACTACACTGACGTTAACGATATCCAAGATGTTTTAGAACACATAAGATCCAATGTAACCGTAAATTACTACTACGGTGATATAACTAGAACATCTGTAATTGAAAATATCAAAGAGCCAACAATAATGTATGTCAGTAATTCATTTGAATATGAACACAATTTTATTCGTAGAGATGAAAAGTCTTTTTGGAAACAAAAAGCACAATCTAATAATAATATAAAAAAAGTTTTATTTTAATCTTAACAAGTAAATTGTTTGATTAATCAGTGTTACTAGATCATCAATTTGATCCTTAACATCACCATATTTGATAGTATCACCAAAATCTTCCCAGGCTTGTCTTAATGCTTCTGCACTTTCAATAACAGATTCTACATCAGTATAATCTACTAGCTCTACACTACCCTGATCTACTTTGATATTACCCAGACGACCTGACCATATTTCAACAAGTGTGTCAAGTGTTCCTGAAATACCGTCATAAAACTTACCTAGTGCTTCGTGCTGTGCAAAACTTTTAGTTTGCCAATGATAGTATCTTATTTGATTACTATACTCTAGTGTGTATCTCACTATTTGTTCAAAGTTCATTTGTTTATTGCTCCGTTTGTCCTACTATTTATTAATTAGACGCTCGTTATTGAACCTATTGTGCCCAAACAAACTCTTAACTAGTGATATTTATGCCATCCTTTTTCTAGCATAGATAAGAAAGGTTTTTTATCTTTTTTGCCATGTGCAATTATATGTAATCTTGCTTCTGAACTGCGATTCCAAACTGCATGAGGCTGTCCTATGTCAACTAAAAAAGCACTTCCATTTACAAATGGAACAGTACCCCAATTTTTATATCTAAACTCGCAATCTTTTGGATTGTATATTGAGATGTTAACTGGATTCAAACATCTTTCTTGGTCGTCTTGATGTGGAAGTATATAACCATCCGGTTCTACCCACATAAATCTTAATCTTTTATAATTTTTATATGGAAATTTATTTTTAAAAAACTCAGTTGTTATAGGACATTTTTCTGAAACCCATGTCCATTTATATTCCGGCTCTTCTTTAAATTTTCCATCGTAATACATCCATGCATTAGTATATTCAGCATCAATACCGTGTATACAAATACTCCTCCAAGTACCATCACCTTCGTGTTCTCTATGAATTACACACTTGTCTTTTATAGCCAGTGCTTCTTTATGTATTTCCTGCCATGGAATATCTAAATCTAATCTAACGTAAGGAACAGTTGTATCCTCAGCCAACCAGTCCCAAATATCTTTTCCATTATAATCGCAGGCAAAATGATCTTCGAGCTCTTTCATGCAACTATTTATTAGTGTGTAGAAACTATTTCTAAGTCTTCTGCTATTGATGTAAAACCGTTTTCTTTTACAACATTCATTATTGAATTTACTCTGCCCGTTAGTTCATCTTTGTGTGAAACAAGAAATACATTTTTACCACGTTCTCTGGTCATTCTTTTTAAGATAGACATACTTGATTCAACACCTTGTGTATCCATACCTGAGTCAATAAGTTCGTCAATGAACATTAAGTTAATTGGCTTACTAGTAGATTCAAAAATATCTCTAAACGCCCAACTTAAACCAAGTATCAATCTATTACGTTCACCTCTACTTAAATTATCAAAATCTAATTCTCTACCAAGTTCAGTAATTTCAACAGATAGATCAGATTTAAACACAACTTCATGTGGCAAATATAATAGTTCAAGATAATGATTTAGTCTTGAATTCAAATAAGCTAAATTTTGATCAATAATTTTCTTTCTAATAAAGCTATCTTTAGAAGTAAGAAGTCTATATAAAAACTCTTGATGTTCTTTTAGTTTAGTTAAATTGTTTAACAAACTATAATCAATCTCTTCAATGTTTTGATTTTTTAATGTTTCAATTTGATCAATATGTGGATTTTCTTGTCCTGAAATTAATTCAAATTCATTTTTTAAATTTTCAAGATTTTGTCTGTGTTGATATGCTTGATCGCTGTCAGGATAAAAACAAACTGGTTGTTCACCAATGTCGCCAATATCATTTTGTAAATTTTCTTGTTCATTAATTTGATTGTTATTTTGTGTAATTTGTTCGTTTGCATCATTTAATAAATCTTTTTTACTTTTTAATATTTCGTCTTGTTTAGAATCATGTATTTCTTGTCCACAAGCATAACATTTATGATTTTCAATATCTTTAATTTCATCTTCTAGCTTTAATATTGATTTTTGTTGTTTTTTAATTTCAGCATTTATACTATTAATCCATCGATTAGATTCACTAATTTTATAACTACTGTCTTTCCATATATCTAATTCTTTATGTTTTTCTATTTCTTCATCAATATTAATATTTTCTAATTCTTTAATTGCAGTTTTAATTGTATTAACTTTTTTAGTTTGTTCATCTTCCCATGCAGAACTTTTAATTTTAAAACGTCTAATAGTTTCTTCAATTTTTTCATTACTAGATTTTACTGCTTGAATTCTAAGTTCTTCTTCTTTTATATCGTTTTTTGTTTGTGTAACTTGATCTCTTAAAAGTTGTGCTTTTGATGATAGCCTAGTAATACCTAATAACTCTTCAATCACATCTCTTTGATCATTTGCTTTCATACTTAAAAAAGGCAAGTTGTATGTATTAAGAGCTACTATCTGCTTAAACAATGCTAAAGACATACCAAATACTTTATGTATTTCTTCTTGTGTTAATCTATTTTCACCTTGGGCTTCGTCTGTATCTTTTTCATTAACAACTTCATCATCACAAAAAAATCTAAAATAATTAGGTTTACGTCCTCTTTCAATTTTATAAGTTTTTCCATCAACTTCAAATACACAAGAGACACTCATATTTTTTTGATTTGTTTTATTAATTAGATTATCACGTCTAATATTTGTTAGAGCATCTCCAAACAAACAAAAACTCAAAGCATTAAGTAACGTTGTTTTACCTGTACCGTTTCTTGATCCTTCACCTCCAAGGTCAAGGTTGTTACCAAGTATCAGTGTTAATCCTGGATGATTCAAGTTGATCGCTTGAGTGGCATTACCAATACTTTGAAAGTTTTTGATTGTAAGGTTCTTTAAAATTATCATAGTCTATTGTAAATTTCCATTAATATATGATTATCAAATGATTCAGATTCAATTTTTGCTAATTGATCTAATACAATTTCATCTACACTTTGAAACTTAATTTCGCCTTGAAATTCAATTTCATCTTCAGCTTGTTTGTGCGGTAATAAGCTAATTTCTCTTAGACTATATTGTTGTTGAAATTGTTCTTTAATAAAGTTTGCTTCTTCATAGGTTATGTCCACGTCAATTTTAACACGAACATGACATTCTGTATCAAGAAAAGTTTCCGGATCTTTTAAAAGATCACTTAAATTCATTACTCTATATTTTGGCCCGTCAGCCCAAATTTTATATTGTGGTTCTTTGTCCCATTCAAGAAACATAGCACCTCTATCATTATCCCAAGCATCTGCGTAGTTGTGTGCAAAAGGATTTCCAATGTAACTAATATTTCCTTTGTGCTGTCTTTTATGAAAGTGTCCTGAAAATACTCTCTCAATATGGCTAAAATGTTCTGTTTGTATTTCACCATGGTCTGGCATTTCAACCATAGCATTCATTTTAAAGTTTGGTAATTCAAAATGTCCAAACATGTACTTACATTTAATTTTTTTAATTTTTTTCCATTCATTACCAACTAACCATGGAATAACTGCAACGTCATCTTTTACTAAAATTTCATTTACAACTTCTATGTTTGGAATTTCATTTGCAAAAATAACCGAAGATATTTCTCTTTTATCTCTGTAAAATAAATCATGATTTCCAGTAATGAAATAAGTCTTTTCAAAATTTTCACTTAATCTTTTTAAATTGGATATTGAATAATTTAGTGTACTGATATTAATTGATGATCTATGATGATGCCAGTCTCCAAGAAATATGCAAGTCTCAGCTCCAAATTTCTTTGCTTCATCAATAAACCACTTTACAAAAGTCTCACAGTCATTATTGTGCTGACGTGAGTTATTTTTTAAACCAAAATGTATATCGGTAAAGCAGGCGGCTTTTTTAAACATGTTTTTCTATCCAGTGATCAACTATTGTAATTATATGTTAAACACAGAAAAAAGTCAAGACTTTTTAGTAGGCTCTTTAGCCGCCATTTCGTTTTCCAATTGTCTTGTATAAGATGGACTTAATCCATTTTTTTCTAAGATATCATCACGTAGACTTTGATGTTTCTTTTCTACGTTAAGAATTCTAGTAAAAGAATTGGTAATGGCCGCTGTATAGTAAGCAAAAGGATTAGCTGATTTTGATTCATCAAATTGTAATCCAATTTGAGATAATTGTACAAGAGCTTGTGATCTCATTTCATCGTTGTAAGTATAGCCTCTCCAATTGGACCTACTTCCATATCTTTCACAGAGTTTCATAAACATCATTCCAAGTTTATTGGTCATCTTACCATGTTCTAAACTAAACTGGTTATGAGAAGCATAATGGCTCTTAGCTACTTCTTCCCATTCTCCGGCTTCTGTTTTAATATAATGTTTAAAAGGAATAAAGTTTAATTTTACTTTTGTATCTGCTACAGTCTTTGGATTTGATTTACGATCAAAATCATCTGGAATATGATCCCACGTTACAACTCTTATCACAATATCAGTTTCTTTTATTTCTCTGAGTTTAATTTCGTGATCTGGAATTTCTTTTCTTTTTAAGCCAAGTTCTTCAGCTTTGATTTGTGTTAATCTTGCCGCTCTATTTCTACGAGCTTCAAGAACTTTGGCTTTAGTAATTTTTTCTATAGGATCATGCCAAATAAGGTCATAATCACCATACTTCTTTTTGTCCGTATAATAACAATAACTTGCCTTACTTTTGTGTATTTCTTTTAAAATGTCTTTGTTGTTTAGATAATTTACTCTAGCCATAGTGTTAATATACTCTCTTACAATTCAAATGTCAACCACTTTACGAATTAAATACTACTTTTATTTCTATACTAAATATTTATATGACAATTAATCACGATTTTAGAGCAAAGCTACAAGCAAAGCCCGGAGCCAAAAAAGAAGTATATGGCGGAGGCAGTAAAAATTACAATGAAAATTTACTGGCTCCTATAGCATATACTAACGGACTAGTGTTTCCGTATACTCCAGCTATACAAGTAGGTCACGCACAGGTAGACTACTCTCAGTATAACTTGCCACAAACAAACTTTGATTATATGGCATTTATAAGAAGAGCATCACCTACTATGTCAGTTACTGCACCTTTTACAGCAAACAATATGGAAGAAGCTAGATATCTATTAGCAACTATACACTTTTTAAGAACAGTAACAATGACATATTTTGGTAGACAAAACCAAGAAAGAAGAGGAACTCCACCACCAATATTATTGTTTAGTGCGTATGGTCCATACATGTTTGAAAAAATTCCAGTAGTTATTAGAACAGTATCATTTGGTTTAGAGCAAGATGTTGATTATGTTCCTGCCGGATTTGAACCAGCGGCTGTGCCAACTGATAAATTATCAGCTGATGAAAGAAGACTACAAGAATTACAAGTTATTGATACTAGTATTGATAATGACTATGGTGTAGCTGAACTTGAAGAACGAAAAAAATTAAAAGAAAAAGTCAAAGGTAGTATAAGAAACGTTGAAGACGCTATTTCAAAAAGTTATGTGCCAGCAGTATTAAATCTTTTTATGGATCTAGTTTATGCACCGGTACCATCAACAGTTAGAAACGGATTTAATCTTGAAAGTTTTAGAAATGGCAAATATATTAAAGGACAGAATAGCAACGGTTCAAAAGGATTTATTTAATGGCAAGAGAAGACTCGCAGTATGCTAAAACAAGAATAGTAGATGATTATTTAGATGTTCTTAATCTTCCTAGCGTACCTCAAAGAGCAGATGACGAATATTATACCATAGAAAACAAGTATGATAAAAGACCTGACCTATTAGCATATGATTTATATGGGTCAACTAGATTATGGTGGGTGTTCATAGTAAGAAACATGGATCTGTTTGATGATCCAATAGAAGATTTCACAGCCGGAACAATAATAAGACTACCTAGTAGTGATGCAATTAACGGTCAGAGGTAAAACTCATGGGTAACCCAAAAAATATGAGAAAAATATGGCGCCACGGCAAGAATAGAAGTATTACTGTGGACCCAGAAAAAAATTTTACTGAAGCAAAAAATGTTGCTTCTTCTACAATAGAAAAAGAAGTCGTTAACACAATAGGATCATCAGATAAAAGAATCTCAGTTCCAATTGGTCAATATAGCAGTGCAAGGCTCCCAGGTCAATTTGGTACAATTAAAGCCGGTGACGAAATGAATGCTTTAGATGTTATTAGCGAAACAAACTATATGTATAATATTAACGGCACAAGAGACAAAATTGATGCCGCTATGGAAAAACAAAAAAACAGTATTGACAATATTAATGCTGAAGATTTAACAGCATCAAATGATGCCAACGCATCTGTTATAGAAGATACCAAAAAGGTTGCTGAAGAAACTCAAACTACAGAGCCAGTTAGTACCAAAAACACAGCATCAGAAACTAAAGAAGAAAAAACTAAAGAAATTACCAATAAAGACGGTGATGGTGTAAAAAAGAAACAAGCAAAACCCAAAGGTGAAACTAGTGCTGAAAAACTACAAGCCAGCTTGGATCTTTTTAATGACACTAACTGGGATCAAAATATTTTACATGACTATGAATCAGTAACATACGACATTACATTCTTTATGGCTAATAAAGAATTTACAAAAAAATTCCATGACAGAGAATCAGCACTGTCATATGGTTTTGCTACTGATGATGAGATGTTTAATAAAGACGATAGCTATAGTTCGAACGATTTATTAAAAGAACCATTAGTAAACGAAAAAGTTATTATTATAGCCAGAACAGCAGAAACAATAACAACAGTTAACAGTCTTGAATTTGAAAATGTGTTAGGATTGACTAGAGCAGACAGAGTTAATCTTGGACAAAAATTTCGTATGAGTATAACTCAACCACAGTCAACAAACTTAATAAGACAAATATTTTTAGCATCACAAGAATTAGGTATTGAACGATATCAAACACACCCATTTTTTATTCAAGTGATGTTAAAAGGTAGAAATAAAGATGGCGGATTAGTAGGCGGATATGAGCCAAGCGATGGCTTAAATGCCGCAAAATTAAGTAGTGATGCTATAGAAATACCAGGAACAAGAAGACTTTATGCAGTTATGGTTAAAAATATGCAATATAAAGTTGATGTGGGTGGTGCAACTTATGATATTGAAGGCACACGTTATGGTGATGTAGCTAGAGCAGATGATCATGTGTTGGTTAGTGATATTAGACTTCCAGGTTTAAAAAACTTTAAAGACTTTACTCAAAGATTTACAGGTGCAATTCAAAGTCAGCAACGACATGAACTAGGTGTAACAAAATATTTAATGGATCAATATGATATAGCTGTAATAGGAGAAGACACTGACGAAATTGAAAAAATATTAGAGTCAAGAATTATTACTGATGCTGAAGATTCTGAATTGATACTGAATTCAGATTTAGATACAAACAAAGTAACAACAGAAATTGATTATGACGCAAGTATTACAGAAGTTATTGAAAAACATTTAACCAGAACTGAATATTTTGTTAAAAGCATTAAAGGTATACAAGAAAGATTATCTGAAATTGATAATCTATCAGACGAAGCATTAGAACTATGGGATGATGTTGCAATAGGTAAAAAAGCATTTACTATTTTGCCTGTAGCAATTCCAGAAAAATTTGATCCTTTGCGTAATGACTATCAGAGAAGTTTCAAATATATTATCTACATTAGCAGTTGGACAACTATACAAGCAGGTATATTGGCAGAGTACAATGCACCAGCTCAAAGACACAAACAACGTGTTAGTTACATGATGCAAAATGCTCAACTATCAAAAAAATATAGTTATCATTACACAGGACAAAATCTTGATGTTATAGATTTTGACTTAACATATAATTTTCAATATGTGTATCCATATGATCAGCTACACGGTATTTTTAAAGATTTGCCTGATGCATTAAGAAATAGAATTTTAAATCGAGCAAAAGATTTAGCAAAACATAAAAAAGCACAAAATGAATTAAAAGTTGATTTTGATAAAATGGCAGAAGATGGAGTTATTGATGCTAACGAAAATAGAAGAATTTTACAAGCAAGAGGTAGATTTTTACAAGAATACACAGACGTGATTGAAGACGGAAGTGTTGAACCAGATAGTGGTACATTGTTTGCTTATGAAACTTTAGTTCAAGAATACAACAAAGATATCCAAGAATATAATTTAACAGTTGAAGAAGCAGGAGGTGTAGAATTAAAAAGTATTGATTCATTTGCGGCTACATCATCTAACAATCAATCAAATAGAACAAATGAACCATTAAGAGTAGAAATTAATGCTGGTTGGAAACTTGCTGAAACTTTAAAAAAATTAAATGAGGAAAGTGGAGACACGTTAAGTCAAGCAATTAGTTCTCAATTTTATTCAAGAACTTCTGACAGTGATGGTGGTACAACTGATGTTGGAAATCAAGATAATGCAGAAGCTCAAAGGATTCTTGAAAATGCATTTTCAGGAGGACCATCAGTTGATTTAATGAACGTAACTATGGATATCATTGGAGATCCTTATTGGCTACCAAATCCTGAAGTTGATCCTTTAGACAAAACATTAGAAGAATTAGGTGTTGCCGCTGATCCTAAAGCTGAAAATATGGTTTTATTTCAAACATTGTTTCCAAAAGAAGCTGATAGAAGTACTGGTTTTATACCACCTGTATCAGAAAGAACAGATGATATTTTAACTTGCATATATAGAATATATAGAATTGAACACAGATTTGATAATGGACAATTTACACAAAGATTACACATGCAGAGAGATGCTCTAACTGATTTAAGTTTTATTACCGGTCAAAGAGATAAAAAACAAACAATAGGCGGAGGCGGTAAGTAATGGCTGGCAAAAATATTTCATCAACAACCAATTATACAATGCAAAGAGACGGGTCAAATAAAACTCGTAATCTTACAACTATTAAAATAGCTGAAGTAATGGATACTACTGATATGGCTAGATTAGGTAGAATGAAAGTACATATGATTGGTTCTGATACTCCTAAAACAGATTCATCAACGTGGAAAAGTATTATATGGACATCACCATTTGCTGGAGCAACAAATCCTAGCACACTAAGAAAAGGTGGAGATGCTGAAACTAGTTATTCTGGAACACAAAATTCTTACGGAATGTGGATGGTACCACCTGACGTAGGAAATTTAGTTGCTGTAGCATTTATTGATGGTAACAGTAACTACGGTATTTTTATTGGTTGTTTAATTCAACCTGGAATAAATCACATGATGCCGGGTATTGCTAAAGGAACAACCTTTGGTGATGAAGCACCGTTATTGCCAGTAGCAGAAGTAAACAGAATTGGTGCAGAGTCGCAGTTGTCAGATATTTTTGATATCAAAGCACACACAGAAAAAGGACAACCAATTGATAGAGTAAAAAGGCCAGCACATGGACCACATTATCAAGGATTAATTAATCAAGGACTTGAAAATGATGCTATTAGAGGATTAACTGATTCATCTGCTCGTAGAGAATCTCCATCAAAAGTTTTTGGAATTTTAACACCAGGTGGACATCAGTTTGTAATGGACGATGCAAGTCAACAACAAATTAGATTAAGAACATTGGGTGGAGCTCAAATATTATTAGATGATTCAAATAATACAGTTTATGTAACCAATAGTAATGCAACCGGTTGGGTTGAAATTACAAATCAAGGTAAAATAGAAATTTTTGGTGCTGACTCTATCTCAATGAGATCAGAAAAAGATTTTAATATAAGAGCAGACAGAGATATTAATATTGAATCAGGAAGACATATTAATATTAAAACAAACAGTACAGCAGATTCTACACAACCAAAATCAACAACTGATTTAGCTGATGTGTTTGGAAATTTACATCTAGATGTTTCAGGTGAATTTAAATTGAAAGCTGGAAAAGATATTAGCACATCAACAGTTGAAAATACTAGCATCTATTCAAGTAAAGATTTAAAATTAACACAAGGTATCACTTCACACATTAAAAGTGGAACTAGTCATAAAGAAACAGCAGGAAGAATTGATATGAATGGCCCAGAGGCATCAACAGCAGTACCGGTCAGTGGAATATCTTTCCAAGTTGATTCAGATGGAAACTTACTGTACACAAATATTTTAGAAACCAGAACAGGAAGTTCTTTAAATTCTCCAAGACAAACAGAAACATTAAGAGGATCAATTAATACAAGATTCCCTACAAGAGAACCATATCCAGATCACGAAACTAAAAACTTGGATAATCAGTCATAAAAAAAGACACCTTACGGTGCCTTTTAAGACAATACCTAAAATAGGGAGGACTTGGTTACACCTCCAAGCCAGAGACACAGATACCATTCTATAACCCCAGCAACCTAGCCCCGCGAGTGACTGCGATGTGACACCTTCCGTTCTCCGGATAATGCCTGGGTACCACCCCTGACTAGTCAAGTTCGAGCCTCTGGTAAGACCCTCTTCCTTGCACTATTAACATTGGATAGCGAATCCTTTGTTGGTATTGTCTTTAATATACTATAGGTTTTGGAAAAGGTCAACCTTTTTTTAAAAAAGTTTAATAGAGAAAGTGATCGCCGTAGGATTCGTTTAAGAAACACATCAATTTCGTCAGTGTTTCAAAGAATTTACCATATCTCATATTGGTTTCTTGTAACTCTAAAGAACGTTTACCAAAACTTTCTGGATCAATTAACCTAACTTGCCCGTCACTGTACATTAGATTCTGTAGAAAAAAGTCACCATGTGCCCATATATCTCTTGGACCCAAAATACTATCTTTAAATTGGAATTGTTTATTATAGATATCCATGACTTCATTTACAATATAACGCCTTTGTTCAATACTTAATTGTCTAAGTTTCTGTGTATCATCCAGAGTAAATCCTGTCAACTTTTCCATAACAACCACATCATCTTCAATCCTAAGAACTTTAATTACACGTGGATCGTGAATGTGATATTTGTTGTATATGTCTAACCAGTTGTAGCCATATTTTTTAGAATTATGTATCCGATTGTATAGTTCTTCATTGAACTGCGGTAAATCCTGGATCTTCTTTTGAAATTCATTCTTGCTCATATGCATATTTATTTGCCATAAAAAAAAAGGGCGATCTAGCCGCCCTTTTTGAAACAAAGATTTTTGGCTTGTAATTATTTAGATTTGTATATGTGATACAATACCCAAACTGCAACTAGACCAACTAAACCTTGTGCTGAGAAACCTGCAATTATTGATTGTACATTTCCTATTACTGAAATATTAGGCCAGAACGGAATGCCTTGCCCTGCAAATAACACCTCTAAAACTATACCTAGTGCTATTAATGATACACCGACATCTGCAAGTGCCGATGCCCATGATTTTATTTTGTTAATAATATCCATATTGGACCTCCTAACTTTTATTTCTTCCTATGCTATAGTATATAACAGCATAAGTCAACGCAATATTTTGCCAGAATATTTAAAGCTGTGGATAACTCTAATAAATGATGTGTTAATTAGCCATAAAAAAAGGGCGATATTTCTACCGCCCTAAGTTTAATGCTTATAATTATAGTTATAAACTATTACAATGTTTGGGAATTAATTAAGCATTTGCATTGATTACAGTTTTACCTGTATCAGCTAATAGCTCAATTACAGAGTTTTTCATTGATTTAGCAACTTCATAGTTACCTGTACCAATTACTCTTACATTGAAATCATAACCTTTTGACATAAGATCAGTTGTTGGTGTTGATCTTTTCATCGCTAGGTTTTTGAATTTGATAACGCCACCGTTGACATTACCTGAGTTATCTAGAGCATTTTTAGCCTCATCTAAGAAAACGCCAACTTTGTTGTTAACTCTTCCTTTTGAGAATTCTCTAGTGTATACTACATATTGTTTAGTTCTTGCCATTTGTTTTTCTCCTTCAAACAGATTTTTTATTAAGTTAAACATATAAAAATAATAATATATGAAAAAGCATTATTTGTCAACACCTTTTTTATCCACTTTTTGATTTATCTAACTTAATCCCAGCATTTTTAAAAATTAGATCAGGAAAACGCATGATTTCGTCTTTGATTTCATACATTTTTAGGGCAACATCATGGTCATCATACCAAACTTCATCTGAAAGTTTCTTGTTGTATGCTTCTGTAATTACATCAAGAAGTTGGATAGCCTGTTTTCTGTCCATGTGCCACCATTCTTTGCCTGAAGCAAAATTTTTCAAGTTGGCTGACATATTGTTATAATATATGATCAGCTATCTTTAAGTCAACCAATTGTTTTGCCGTAAAGTATTGATCTGAAGGATTATTGAATTTTTTACGAACTTCTGCTAATGGATATCCAGTTGCGTCTCTGAGTATTTGCATAGATCGTTGCTCACAGTTGACGTTTTCTTTCATAGCACTTCTCATATCGTGCATTTTTGATTCCATTGCATCTGAATGTTGATGATTCATTATACCTGTATTTTTACCTATGTAACGTTGTCCATGTTTACCACTTGCTAAAATTAAAAATCCAGCACTCATAACAGCACCAATACCAATTGTGCTAATATGATGATAGCTGTTTCTCATAACATCAATTAATGCAAAAGTTTCGTAAAGATCGCCCCCGGTTGTATTGACATACAACTTCAACGTTCTTTTTGGTTTTTTACTGATGTTACAAGCAATGATCCATTTTACAGCTTTGCCAATATTCTCTTCAGTCAGTTCTCCATTGAGATAATGTATATCTTCATTATTGAGCAAAACGTCTACTCGATCTTCCGCTGTAAATTGTTCGTATTTTTTCATAGGTTAAATAGTGTATGTTAACTTTTAACTTATTTATTTCTAAATGTCAACGATAATTAAGTAAGTAATTAAGTTAGTAGTTAATCACAGCAATAAATATTAATAAGGATATAAAATGGCATACTCGAGTTCAACACAGGTAACAAACAATACTACAAATAGTAGTGAAAATAGTGGATTTAATCAGATCTACAAAGGATTTTCAACGAGTTCCGGAAACAAGAGTAATATGCTATATGATATTGATGTAGTAAAGCAGGATCTTATAAATCATTTCTACACAAGAAAAGGTGAAAGAGTTATGGAACCAACTTTTGGATCAATTGTTTGGGATATGCTTTATGAGCCACTTGATGAAAGTGCTGAAGAAGATTTAATTGAAGACTGCACTAGAATTATTGATGAAGATCCAAGATGTGAATTAATAGATATAAATTTAGATTCATTAGGAAACGGTATAAGAATTGATATCAATATTAATGTTTTGCCATTTAATAAACAAGCTACTATGCAATTAGATTTTGAAAGAGAAACATTATAATGAGTCAGATAGTAAGACAAAATAATTTATTTGCCGCAGAAGATTGGAAAACTATCTATAGATCCTTTTCGCAGGCAAACTTCACAGCATATGATTATGATTCAATCAGATCAACTATGCTTAATTACATTTCAGTAAATTATCCAGAAGATTTTAACGACTATATTCAATCAAGTGAATTTATTGCTATCATAGACCTTGTTGCATTTTTAGGACAGAGTATTGCATTTAGAACAGATTTAAATTCAAGGGAAAACTTTTTAGATACTGCTGAAAGAAGAGATTCAATAATTAGATTAGCAAAATTAATTAATTACAGATCAAAAAGAAACGTACCAGCAAGAGGTATTTTAAAAATTACAAAAGTACAAACAACAGAACCACTTGAAGACTCAAATGGTAATGAACTGTCCAATACTTCAATTACATGGAACGATCCAACAAATGCAGATTGGTATGACCAATGGTTAACAATTTGTAATTCAATGTTTAACTCAACAAATCAATTTGGTAATCCAACTTCTAAAAAAACAGTTGGTAATGTTCCAACAGAAATTTATAACGTAAATTCTCAAACTGATACTAGTGTTGTAAAACCATTTTCAGTTGATATAGATGGCGTTAACACAAAACTTGAAGTTGTAAAAGCACAATTCAATGATGATAATTTTATAGAAGAAAAAGATCCAGATCAAACTAGTGCGTTTACTATGTTATACAGAAATAACAATCAAGGATTTGGATCATCAGATACAGGATTTTTTGTTTACTTTAAAGAAGGTGAACTAGAATATCAAGATGCATTTTATTCATCCCCTGCTCCAAACAGAGTACTATCTGTTGATAAAACAAATGTCAACGATTTAGACGTTTGGGTACAAAAAGTTACTGGTACTGGTGTTCCATTAGAAAAATGGAATAAGGTTCCTTCTTTGTTTGGACAAAATACAATTTATAATTCAATTGCTTTATCACAAAGAAATATTTTTAACGTACAAACTGAAAATAGCGATAAAGTAAAAATACTTTTTGCAGATGGTAACTTTGGTACAGCACCAAAAGGTAATTTTAGAGTATGGTATAGAAGAAGTAAAGGCAAAGGACAAGTTTTAAGAGCAAACAGAATCCAAGATAAAGAAATTACAGTAACCTATCTTAATAAACAAGGCCAACAGTTTCAAGCTACATTGAGCTTAACACTAACATATACAGTTGCTAACTCATCTGACACAGAAACAAATTCAAATATTAAAAGCAATGCACCAGTGGCATTTTACACACAGGATCGTATGGTAAATGCTGAAGATTATGCAATATTTCCACTAACACAATCGCAAACAATACAAAAAATAAAAACAATTAATAGAACACACATTGGTCATTCAAGATATCTTGATACAAATGATCCAACTGGAACTGTAAAAAATGTAAATGTATTTGGCGAAGATGGTATATTGTATAAAAATCCAAATTTTAGTCTTGCTAGTGATGAAGTTACTGGCATTATTTCAGATACGTCAAGTTACAGTTATATTATTAATAATGTACTTGAACCTTTAATAAAGAAAGCACAGTTAAAGAATTTTTATTTTGATACTTACAAAAAAACTGTTGAAACAGATCATGATAGTGATCAGTTTGAAATGGATCAGGTATCAGTCAACAAAGTTTTATGGCAACCTTACCCAGTGTCAGGTTCATCAAGTGTTGGTTTCTTTTATATTGGTAACGCACCAATATTAACAAACGGAAGACCAAACACATCACAATTAATTACAGTTTTCAACAACCCTAACAGTTCAGACGAAAAACTGGCATTTATTAGACCAGGTGCAAAGTTAGAGTTTGTTAACGATTATTCCAACCCTACTACAATCAAATGGGCCACTGTTGTTTCAGTGAGTAATGATGGTTCAATATTATCATCTGAAAACTCTGGATCAATAACACTTGATCAAGAAATAACAGCTGGCCTTAAAGTTAGAAAAATATTACCAGCTTTTAGAACAACACTATCAACTGAAGAAAAAGCTCTGATACAGTCACAAATGGAGTCAGGTTTAGATTTTGGTATTGGTTATCATTATAGAGATTTATCTACAACTGAAAATAAATGGTACGTTATTGGTGAAACATTCATTGATACCACATCAGATTTTACAGTTAAGTACAATCAATCACACGGCGGGTACAGTTCTTTAGGACAAGATTCATCTTGGATCGTAAGAGCTTCATATGTTCCAGCATCAGACTCTGCCAGCTCAGCAAAGTATGTTTTTACTGTTAGAGGTTTAGAATATGTTTTTGAAAGCGATGACGAAGTTAGATTCTTTTATGTTGACAAATATAAAAATATTAGTACACAAACAGGAAAAGCAATTAAAGATACAATTAAGTTACTTGACATAAACAAAGACGTATCTGTATTATCAAATCCTTCAAGTACAACAAAATTAACATCTCCAGTTACTTTTGAATTGTCAGAAGAATTTGTTGAACAAGATGGATATGTTGATACTAAAAAAGTTAAAATTGCAAATTATGATTCTGACAGCGATGGTATGCCAGACAATCCAATTGGACATGAGTTGTTAATTGATGACAGTAATCATGTATTTTTTAATAGCTACAGCGATTACAATGGATACACTTATTATAAAATTAATAAAACTGTATCACAAGTATCTGCATTAACAGGATCTGGACTTGAGTTTTTAACAACTGATCAACAGTTTTATCTTAACAATACTAAACTTACAAACGGAACAGCAAATTCATATACAAAAAGATATGGAGTATCAGGTAGTACAATCTATAAAGCATATAGAGGAAGAACAGCTACAACATCTGAGCCTTTTTATTTTCAATACAAGCACTCAGCACCAAGAACACAAAGAGTAGATCCTAGTGTTTCAAACATTATTGAGATGATTATATTACAAACAACTTATTATACAAGTGTTCAAAACTGGTTTGCTTCTAATAAGTCTATTGCAGAATTGCCAAAACAACCAACAGCAACTGAACTGAAAGAATCTTTAGCAGAACTTGAAAAATATAAAACAATAGGAGATCAGATTGTTTACTCACCAGCTAAATTTAAATTACTGTTTGGGTCATCTGCAAACGTGGCTAACCAAGCTACATTTAGAATAGTGAAAATACCAGGTGCAACATTCACAGATAATCAAATTAAAACTGGTGTTGTAAATGCTATACAAAGCTATTTTGGTATTTCTAATTGGGACTTTGGTGATACATTTTTCTTTACAGAACTATCAGCATATATTCACAATCAACTATCATCACAGATTTCATCTGTAGTAATTGTTCCAAAAGATAGTGAATCAAAATTTGGTAACTTATTCCAAATTAAAGCAGAACCAAATGAACTGTTCTTTTCAACAGCGTCAGTAAACGATGTTGAAATAGTAACAGGATTAACAGGTAATAATTTAAATCCTTCCTCAACAGGTACAAGCAGTAGCAGTGGGAGTTATTAATAGATGGCTAAGGTAAGTTCAAAATTACCAGAGTTCTTACAAAACCCAAAGTTAAAGAACTTTTTTGATGGCACAGTAGAACAAGCATTTTCAAAAGCTGATAATGAAAAGGTTACTGAATGGATTGGTAGAAAGTATGGTACTTACTATAACCCATTCAAAGATAGTTATAAAGAAGAATCAAACAATCTTAGACAAAATTATCAACTAGAAACTACAGCAACATTAAAAAATCCAGAAAGTTTAAGAACTTCTGATGCAATATTTTTTAATGAAGCATTAGACTATGTTGTCAACGAAAACGGTAGAATAAACAATCAAAACAGATTGTTTGGTCAAAAATATTACACTTATTCTCCACCAATTGATTATGATAAATTTTTAAATTACGAAAACTATTATTGGTATCCTAGTCTTGATACCGGTGTTCCAAGTGTTGTAGTTTCTGGAACAACAGAATCTTTCACAGCAACAAACGGACAAACTAATTTTACACTTGCTTATGCAGTATCAAGCAATGATGAAGTAAAAGTAAATGGTACAGTTATCACAACTTTTACAGCAACAGGATTAACACTAACAATTAATAGTCCAAGTTTAGTTGCTGGAGATACAGTTTCTGTATTACACAAAATTAATCCAACTGATATTATTGGTTTAAAAACTTACACATCACCTAATGGTATTACATTTACATCAGGATTACTAATTGAATTCTCAACTGGATATCTTTCAAATTCAAGTTATGAAAATAAAAGATATTTTGTTGAAGGCGTGAATAGTAAAAACGGAATTGAGCTTGTAGAAACTAGCAGTGAAACAGAACTATTCTTAAATGAAGAATTTTTAGAATGGGATCCTTCACAAAATCAAGGCACAACATCAACAACTGAAGGTTGGGATGTAACAAGATGGGATACAGTTCCATCAATTGAGAATCCAGACTATCTTACTATTGAAAGAGGTTGTAGAGATAGAAATCCATGGTCAAGAACTAATGGTTGGGTACACAAAGACGTTATTACAGCATATAAAAATTTTCAAGAAGAAGTTACAGTTTTTCATCCGTTTGACAGCGTGTCGTCAGCTATTACCGGTTGGGACGATGGTTATTGGGATAGTACAACAGAATTTCAACCTTCAATTTTTCAATTAGATATTAATAGAAAAGGCAGAAGACCAATTCTTGAATTTGAAAAAGATATAAAATTATTTAACTACGGACAAAGACATGCACAAACAGTAGACGTATTAGAAACAACTAGAACAGTTGATGATATAACTGGATTAGCAAGTGATAAAGTTGATGACATTACATTACGTAATGGTATGAAAATATTATTTGTTAATCCAAATTTTCAAACTGATTTAGTACAGTGGTCTGGTGATAGCTATCCATGGGACCATGACACAGATAATAATCAAAGTACAGGTGGTGGTGGAAATACAGGTGGTGATGTAGGTTGGGATATAACTGGATCAGCATTTGATGTTTCTAGTTCAATATGGGAAGTATCTGGAGTAGGCACATCAATAACACTTACAAAAGTAAGCGGAATTACAATTGATGATTTCAGCTCAGTAACAGTCAAGCTAGGTGCAGTTAATGCCGGTAAAGAATATTACTGGACTGGTTATGAATGGAAACTATCTCAACAAAAAACATCACTTAACCAAGCTCCTTTATTTGCTTTGTATGATAGCAGAGGTTTATCTTTAGATGATACAACCTACAGTTCAAAAAACTTTGCTGGAAATAAAATATTTGGTTACAAAGTAGGCTCAGGCACAAATGATTCTGTATTAGGATTTGCACCATACTATACTAGTTACAACTCAATTAGTAACTATCAATTTGAAAACTTTTTGAATTCAGATACAACAGTTGATGGGTTTAAGTATTACAAAAATTTTGATTACAAAAATATTTTAAAAGACACAATTGAATATGATTTAACAGTTAATCCTGACTTTGTTACATCAGGCAATAGAATTTATATAGATAATGTTAAACAACAAACACTATCTTTGCAAAGAGGTAATGTTTATAGATTGTTAATGAATGATTCATCTTTTGGTTCAAAAGGATACACAAAAGGATATCATCCAGTTTTATTAAGTACTACTCAAGATGGTACACATAACTCTGGTACAGTTTATAATACTGGCGTAAAATATTACCTTAATAACAGCGAAGTAACTGAAGCGATATTTAAGTCAGCACAGTTTAATACATCTACATCAAGATATATTGAGATTGAACCAACAAGTTCAACCCCAGATACATTATATTATTATTGTCATGTACATGCTGGTATGGGTGGAAAAGTTTTAATGCTTAATAATCCTTATACTACAGTTGATGAAAAAACTGAAACAAATTATTATAATGAATGGCGTGCTGTAGATAAAAAATCAAAGCAAAAACTAATTCAAGAATTTGAAACAGATGAATATTCAGATAAAAATAATTTTAAACTAGATGTAATTATTTCTAACGATAGTTCAGTAGAAGTATATGTTGATAATAAATTGTCAACTGCTTACACAATTGAATATGGAGAGTTTCTTAAGTTTACTAGTGATTTAACAAATTACCAACACGTTTTAATCAAGTATGAAACAAATGATGTTGACAGCATATTAAGTACAGCACATTTTGAAGTTCCAAAAAACTTATCTAATAACTCACAAAATAAAGATATTGCAAGTTACAGCTACAGTAATTTACTTGATCATTTTTCATCTGGTGTACAAAATCAAAAAAATATTGTAGGTCTTGCACTAGGAAATAATACTTACAGAGATACAAGAAAAGATTTAGATTTATCAACTGAAATACTACAACATGACGCACCATTGTTAAAGTTTATGTCTCATGTTAACTCAGATGATAGAAACATTGTTAAGTCAATTAGATTTGCACAAAGCGAATATGTAAGATTTAAAAATAAGTTTTTACAAACACTAGAAGCAGTAGATAGAGAAAATGATACTAGTGCTTGGACAGGCAAACAACTTGTTGACACTACACTAAAGAAAATGAATACTAATAAAAGTCTATCTCAAAATTGGGCTTATAGTTTAATGATGTCATATGGTGATACTGGAAGTCGTACAACTATCACAATTGATGCTACAAATAAAACATGGAATAATGATACTCAATCAATGACACAGAACTATCAAGAAATTTTAAGTCTTGTGGGTGCGGCTGGATTAGAGTTAACTACAAGTTATAATCCAGTTAATGATAAAGATACAAAATCATTATACGTCTATAAAAATAATATTATTCAGTTAATGAATGTTGATTACGTTATTGATAATTCAGCAGGAACTAAAATTGTTTTTATTGGTGCTAATAAACCAGTTATTGGTGATAAAATTCAAGTTGATTATTTTAGTTCAAGACAGCCAGTTTGGATTCCACCATCGCCAGCTAAATTAGGTATAACAAAAACATTTATACCACAAGAATATACGGATTCATCTTATTCATCAAGTAGTCAATCTTTTATACAAGGGCATGATGGTTCTCTAACATTAAAATATAATAATTATAAAGATACTGCATTACTTGAACTGGAAAAAAGAATTTACAATGACATAGAAGTTAAATTTATTGATCCGGATTATATTCCTTTACTTTCATATGATAATGTATTTGGAAATTACTTTAATAAAAAAGATTACAGTTACGAAGAATATGTTCAATCAATGAGATCACATGCTTACGATTGGGGAGTTAAAAATGATGTTGAATTAAGACTAAACAATACGTATGATTCATCTAATTGGAAAACATGGAACTATAGTTCTGTTAGCAATATTTCAAACGAGCCAACACCTGGTCACTGGAGAGGTATATTTCAAAAGTTTTATGGAACACCAAGACCTCATACGCATCCATGGGAACTGTTAGGCTTTAGTATTAAACCTACATGGTGGGACGATACGTACTCATGGACTGATGTTGATAAAAGAAATAATTTAATTAATGATATAGAACAAGGTATTATTAGATTAGGTGATAGAAGAAATGATTTAAAAAACAAATATGCAGATAAAAATAACTTTTATAGACATGATGGATTTTCAAATTATGTTCCTGTAGACTTACAAGGAAATTTAAAAAATCCAAAAGATATTGGTTTAATATCAATTGATCCTGTTGCCACTGAAGCAAAAAAAGATTGGAAACTAGGTGACATATCTCCGGCGGAGTTTGCATTTATTATTGACAGTGCATATTCATTTGCTTTAATGAATGTTTTACTTGTGACTAAACCAGCTGAATTTTGTGAAACAATGTTTGATACTTTAAATGTTGATTTTGCAAACGTAAACACAAAACAAAAATTTTCAAAACTAACAAACAAAAGATTTGATAACAATGTATTTGTACATGGTGAAACAACTACTGCTGGAAATATCGTAGTTGGATATGGGTACAATCATTTTGTTTCTGAAAGATTAATAAATCAAAACAAAGATGTTAAAAACATATATGGCGAAACAGTAAGAACTGTTACTCCGCAACTAGGTCTCAAACAAGCATCATACATTGATTTTGATTCATACAAAGTACAGGCTGAATCATATTCACCTGAATCATCTACATCAAGTATCTTCCTGCCAACAAGTAACGTACAAACTTTTGTACACTCAAGTGAAGCAGTTGGAAAAACAGCATACTCTGGTGTTATCATTGAAAAAACAAGTAATGGTTTTAAAGTACACGGATACGATGCTGGAGCAAATTATTTTAATGTTACTGAAAGTGATGTAAACGGTTTATCTGCACCTGTAGTAGTAGGTGCTAAACCAGTCAAGGTTCCAACTTATAGCCCAGGTAATACTGTAGGAACTGGAGAATATGTTAAGTATGAAGGACAAATTTACAAAGCAACTACGGACCATACAACTGGAGATAAATTTACTCCAAGTAATTATCAATCAGTAGCAGAAGCACCAACAGAAGGTGGCGCCAAAGTTACTTACTACAGAAATACAGTACAAGATTCAATTAAAGTAGTTGAATACGGTACAGAATATTCAACAGCACAAGAAGTATTTGATTTTTTAATTAACTGGGGTAGATATTTAGAAAATCAAGGTTGGATATTTGATGTACAAAATAATAGAATTAAAGAAACATACGATTGGCTATATTCTGCAAAAGAATATTTGTTCTGGAGTTTAGGTGAATGGGCAGATGGATCAATAATAACATTATCTCCTTTAGCTAATGAAGTTTCTTATCTACCTAAAAAAGGTATTGTATCTAATGTTGAAGATATTATTGGCAACACTTACGCTATACTTGATAGAGCTGGATTGCCAATCGATGGGTCAACTACTACTGTTATTAGAGATGGTAAAAAAGTTACAATCACACAAGATCAAAATGTACCAATTTATTTTGTAAATTTATTCACTAGAGAATTAGAACATGTTACTGTTTTTGATAACACAACATCATTTGATGATGTAATTTATGATCCTGTACTTGCAATTAGACAACCAAGACTAAAACAAACTGTCTTAAGATCAAAAGACTGGACTGGTAAATTAGAAGCAAATGGTCATTTAATTACATCTACTGGACTTGTTAGTAACTTTGACACATCAGCTCGTGACGTACAAACATATCTCGACGTTGACAAAACTACAAACAACGAAGAACTTAATAAAGCTGGTTTACATACAATTGGTTATCAGTCTCGAGATCATTTAGACAACCTAGAAATTATTGATGAGAATCAAGTTAGATTTTATCAAGGATTTGTAAAACAAAAAGGTACTAAAAATGCTATTGATAGATTATTAAGAAGTGAAACAGTCTTAGACAATCAAGATATTAATATCTACGAATATTATGCAATTAAATTATCTGACTTTGGTGGAAGCGATATAAATCAATCAATTGAAGTAAAACTTGGCGATGAAGAAATTAAAACTAATCCTCAAATTATTCAGTTTCTACCTAAGAAAGATGATACAGTTACAACAGACGTTCAAACAGATAATATTATTACAATAGATGTTGATGATAGTACTAGATGGGTTAAAAAACCAAGTGGTAACAGAAATACAGAAGAATTATTTACAGCAAGAACAGAAACGTTTGATATGCCTACAGCAGGTTACGTTCATTACAATGATGTTAATGCTAGAGTTTTTACAAAAACAGATTTAAACACTTATTACAAAAATAATTATCTAACTGCAAATATATCAGACGGACATTTGGTTTGGGTAGCAAAAGATGATACAACTGATTGGAATGTTTATAGATTTACACAGATTCCACAAGCAATTGAATCTGTAACGTCAACATCTCCATTTACAGTTACAATGAATGAAAGCACAAAACTATTAACTACAAATGGTGATACAGTTGATTTGTTATTAGAAAAATCAAATGTGTCAAACAGAAGTATAACTGCTAGTACATATGGTGATAAAACTTTTGCATTAAATTTACAAGATCAATCAATTTCAAAAACATTTACGTTTGCAAATGTTGGTGGCTCAAATGCTGATGTTGTTGCAGGTAATGTTTCAGATAAAGTAATTGGAATAACAGTAACTACAGCAGGATCAGGTTATTCAGTAGGAGATACAGTTCAGATAAGTGGTGCCGGAGGAACTTCAGCTACAGGTAATGTTACTACAATTGATGGCAGTGGTGGTATTACAAATGTATCTGTTGTATCAGGTGGCGGTGGCTTCTTTGGTGAACCAGGTAACGTAACAATTAAAACTGGTGGAGTTGACAGTTCTGGTGTTGGTGCAGTTCTTAGATTTAAAGGTAACAATCCTACATATCAAATTAATACAACACTTACAAATACAGCTACACCTTTCCAAAAAGGCGAAACAGTTACTGGTAGTGTTAGTGGCATGAGTGCTAAAATAATGAATGTATATACTGACGGTGCTACAACTATTTTACACGTTAATGAAAACACACAGGTTCCAGTTGCATCAGATGTATTCACAGGTGCAACGTCGGGTGCTATATCGCTAGGCACAGCTACAATATTTGCAAGAAGTTCTCAAGCATATGGTGATACTACATTTGGTGCTCTATTAGATTTAGAAATTAATGATGGCGGAACAGGATATAATAGTCCAAGTATTCATTTCTCAGGAAACACAGGAGTTGCAGTTGCTACACTTGAACAATCAGGAGGTACAATTAATAAAGCATTTATTACTGATGGTGGATCTGGATATAGATTACAACTTCCAGATAGAGCTGATGTTACAATTACTGTAAAAGATACAGTAACAAATTCAGATATTGATTTTGCTGACGCATTACTAAAATGTGATACAGTATCTAACGTAGTAATTACAATCAATGAAACATTTGATGGAACAGGACCAGCATTTAATTTAGGTTCAACTGCAAATACTTCTTTATTATTATCTTCACAAAGTTTATCAGCAAATGCTACTGTAACATCATTTAACAGTAATATTACTGATAGATCAAACACATCAGTAAGATTAAGATTTAGTGCCACAAATGCAACAACAGGTAATGCTACAGTTACAGTTAATTATAAAAAAGCACTTTACACAATTTCAGAACTTGATGGATCTAATACTTCTGTAACAGCAAATGACTTATCTGGTGGCACACATCCTTTATACAAATGGAAAGATGTAAGACTTGCTTCAAGAAACAATGGCATAGATCAATCTAACGTAGGAGCCGACTTGTCAGCTACAGTTAATGACTTTGTATCAAATGTTTGCTCTGAAGTAACATTTACTAATGGCGATAGAATTTTTATAGACAATGGTGGTGATAGTAATTGGTACACTATGAAAGCTGTTACAAGCACAACAACTAGAGACAAATATGATGCTTTGGCAAGTAACGCCAACGTTTCAGCAAATGTTACTATTGGATCTAATTATTGGATAATTGATTCAGACGTAGATTATTCTGCAACTACACCAGGACAAACACTGTTTAATAATACAAAAAGAAAACAAAGCTATCAAGTTAACTCTGCATTATTAAACAAATCAAGAATATACAATGACTATGATGGTGAAAATGAAGTTGATCTTGAAGTGTTTGATCCTCTCAAAAATATGTATCCTGGTATTGCAATAAGAGAATTATCATACATAAGAAAAACAGATCCAGCTGTGTTTACAAACACTGCAAATACAACAATTAAAACAGCAAATGATTTAGATGTTTGGGGAGAAAAACAAGTTGGTAAATTATGGTGGGATTTAAGTTCAATAAGATATATTGAATATGAAAACTTTGATCAAGAATATCGATTAAAAAATTGGGGTACTTTATTCCCAGGTTCAACGATTGATGTTTACGAATGGGTTAAAAGTAGTAAGGTTCCAACTAGTTGGAGCTTAGATGGTACTGTTAAAAGCACAACAGATTACGTAATTGAAAAAGAAACTGATAGACAAGGTATTGAAACAACTTCATATTATTTCTGGGTAAAATCAAGAACAGAAGTTCCTAGCATGTTAGACAGATCTCTGTCAGCATTGTCAATTCAAAGACTTCTTAAAAATCCAACATCACAAGGATTAAGTTGGTATGCTCCAGTGTCAACATCAAGCATACTAGTTTCAAATGTTGCTAAATTTATTTCAACTGATAACAGTGTATTGAGAGTAAACTATAAAACTAAAGACCTTGATATACCAGTTCACAAACAATGGTTATTAATTAAAGAAAATGATCCAAATGAATTAGTGCCTGATACTATTTGGAATAAATTTACTGATTCATTATCTGGTAAGGATCGTTTAGGTTTTGCAGTACCAGACACCAATCTTCATGAAAATATGAAATATGGTAACAGCATAAGACCAAGACAAAGTTGGTTTAAAGATATTAAAGAAGCTAGAAGATTATTCAAATACAAAGCAAATAATATATTATCAAGAATTAATCTTGATGTTGAATATCCAGGATGGGATAAAGAAATAACAACAAGCACATTATATGATAAGGTTGATTTTTATTTGCCAGGATATAATAGTTCACTAATTGTTAATAGAATTGTTGATACTGCATCTGAAATAGATACTTCAGTTTTAAACAAAAATGAAGTTATTAAAGTAAACATTGATAATAATTCTAAATGGGCAATTTACATTTATGGTAATAGAGAAAAAATATTATTAGGACAAACTGACGTTGGCATTGATACAACTGAAACTGCATCACAAACAACATCAGGCGAAGAAACAGGTTACACATATTCAACATCTACTCAAGGTCATCAAGCAGGTCATTTAGATGACGAAGGTATAGACCCAGCTACATACGAACTTGTAAGAGTAGCTACACAAACAAGTACAATGAATTTAAAAAATGATTTTTGGACTAGCAGTACTGCAAGTGAAACAGAAATTAGACAAATTATGAATTCTTTATATACTAAAGTATTATCAGGATCTAATAAACAATCATTAAGTGAGTTACTGTTTGAATGTATTAATTATGTGTTTACTGAACAAACAAATATAGATTGGATTATGAAAACTAGTTATTTTGACGTTTTACAAAATGACAACAGTTTACAACAAAAAGTATCTTACAAACCAGATACGTTTGCGTTTGTAGAAAAATATGTAAATGAAGTAAAACCATATCACGGAAAGCTGTTAAACTTTTTATCTAAAAAATCAACAGCAACAGAACAAGCTGATGTTAATATGACAGAAAAATCAATTAACATGAGAACTGATTTAGTATTTGATAGAGTTTCTAAAAATATTGAAGTGTTAAGTTCAGGAACTCAAGCACAACAACTTGAAGCATTAAAGAAAAGAACTTCTTTAACAACTGTACCTGACGCAAGTGCAATTGATAGAATTGCAAAATTCTATTTTGGATCACAACTAGCATCTTTAATAACAACAAATCAAGATTCTGTTGATGCATTTATGAAACAATTACATAACATAGTTTCTCCATTTAATGATTTGGATCTTGACAGCACACCATTTACAATTGACGACTTAGGAAATAATATCGGTATTGACAAACATAGATATGATAATGATATTGGCTGGGACGCAGATGTACAACAAAAAGTTTATCGTTCTTTATTCCAAAGTAAAAACTCATGGAAGCCAGGCACAGCATATTCAACAAAAATTACTACAAATAGTTCAGGTGCAATCACATCAAACAGTTATGTAAGATATGATGATATATCACACTTTGCAACTTGGAGTGTGTCAAATACTTACGCAGTTGATGATCTAGTCAAATATAATAATAGACTTTACAAATGTAATGTTGCACATAAAAATCTTGCAAGTGAAACTGTTTTACAAAATAGCAGATGGGATTTAATTGAAGATTATGTATACTTCACAGCAAAAGATCATACAGCGTCAACAACATTTAAAACTGATTATGATGCTGGTAATTGGAGTTTAATTACAATTAATTTTGACGGTGCTGGTTTTGTTAGACCACAACATGAAGATCATCCACAAGAATTAATACCAACAAAAGTAAAAGAAACTTTGAGTATCACTGCAATCACATATGAACAAATGGATACTGATACAGCTGATATAGATAATGATGGTAATACTACAGAACAACATGGTTATGGTGATCAATATGCATTTAGAATTTTTTATGGTGCTGATGGTAGATCACTTTTTCAAAGACTACCAAAAGTTGCAGAAACTACATTAACTACAAACATTGGCACTAGTGTTTCATCAATAACAGTTACAAATGCTTCAGTGCTTTGGAACACATTAACTGTACCAGATCCAGATGATTCTAGCAGTTCAATTGGAACCATTGAATCAATTCCATCTGGTGTTGTTAACGAAAACAACCCAAGCAGAATTTGGATAGGCGCAGAGTTGATTGAATTTACTGGTATTAATGGCAATACACTAACAGGAATTAGAAGAGGCGTACTAGGTACTCCAATATATGCTCACACTACAACAGAAGCTGTAAGATCTGCTAGTGTACAGCATAATATTCCAAATGCATCTACATCAGCAAGATGGAGTGCGTTTGATCCTGTTGGTACAACAATTATTGACAAAACTGTACAATCAACGTGGGATGCTACTTCATGGGATAATGATGCGGCTCCATGGGATAAAGCAACACTCGATCCTAGTGAACAAGCTATATTCATTAGAGCAGGTAGTATCAGTAATTTCAACTTATATAATACAACTTACGCAAAACCAGGATACGCAAACCCACAATCTGGATTAACTGGATACTTTAGTGAAGAATAGGAATAAATATTGTTATGGCATTAGGAAATATTAAATTACGAGCAACATCAACAAATGTTACAACACAGATAAATGGCATATCAGCTATAAGTTCTGCTCAAGTAACAAATGCTCCGTTGACTCATGAACAAATAGATTTAAACTTCTTAGAATTAGCAAATTCTATAGTGAATTTGTCTTCTACAGAAGGAGTAACTCTTGCAAATCAAACAACAACTAATTTAGCAGAAGGTACAAATTTATATTATACCAATGCTAGAGTAGATGCTAGGGTGGCTAATATTGCAGTTGCAAACATTGGCACAGACGCTGTTAAAGATACGCATATTGACTTTGGTACAAGTGGAGGTCAAGTATCAACAGCAGATATACCAGAACAAACAAATTTATATTACACAGATGCAAGAGTAGATACAAGAATTCAAAACACGTCAATTAATAGTTTAAGTGACGTCGTAGCAACATCACCAAGTAACGGAGATATAATAAAATATGTTTCTGCAAATTCAAGATTTGAATTACAAGCTGATGTTGACACTAATACAACAGATATTAGTGCTAACACAATTACTCAACTTTCAGATGTTAACACATCAGGCGTAACTACAAATTCAATTTTAAAATATAATGGTAGTGCATGGGTAGTTTCAACAGACACAGATACAACAGACTTATCATCTAATACCACATCTGATTTAAGTGAAGGAACAAATCTTTATTATACTGATACTAGAGCTGATGCAAGAATTACTACGGCAGGTTCGGCAAACTGGAACACTGCTTACAGTTGGGGTAATCATGCAAGTGCTGGTTACATAACATCAACTCTAAGTGCAAATGTTAATGCAGGAACTTATACTATTTCTAATTTAGGTAATGTTGTTGTTTCATCAAATGTTGATGCTAGAACATTCAATGCTAATGCAGATACATCAACACAAGTTTCAACATTTACAAGAGATCAAAATTCATCAGGAACCACAGTAAGAACAATGAATATCCGAGCACAATCAAGCACAGATATGGCAGATGGTTATGGTGGTTCATTAGGGTTTAAAATTAAAGATGATACTGCTGAAGAAGACATTGGATCAATCAGTGTTGCAAGAGATGGTGCAGATAACACAGGTAAGTTTGTATTAACATTGGTTAGTGCAGGTAGTTATAATGAAGTTTTATCAGTAAAAGCTGACGGGTCAAGTGCCTTCACTGGTGCTGTACAACTAGCAAGTATGACTACAACACAAAGAGATGCAATCAGTAGTCCTCAAGCAGGAATGATGATATTTAATACTACTGTTAATAAACATCAAGGTTATGATGGTAGTGCATGGAATGATTTCTATTAAACCAATGAAAAAGAGTAAAAAAGAATTAGTTGAGGTTAAATACTACTTTAATCTTGACAATAAATAGAAGTATAGGGTATAATATAGATATGCAAAAGACAGAAAAACCAGACGAAACAGGCACTGTAAAAGTTGAAGGTCATGTATTAATTACAGACAAACAGACTGGTGAAGTGCTTGTAGACAAGAAAAACGCAATACATCATGGAAACATGGCGTTTGTAATTGCGGCGGCTTTGTCACATCACACACTAAATGACTCAGGAATATATCACATGGGATTTGGTAATGGTGGTTCTGACGTGTTATCTACAGGTGCTATTAAGTATAAAAGCACCAACACTAGCTCAACTAAAGATAGTTCGGCTGATTTGTACAACAGAACATATAAAAAAGTTGTAGCAAAACCATCAGCAACAACATCTGTACAGAGCGGTGACCCAAGTAATAATATTGAAGTAATAGCATCAACAGGTGCTTATACGGATTTAAAAGTAAAATGCTTACTTGACTTTGGAGAACCCACTGGTCAAGATGCCACTGATAGTGCAACAACTGATACAAGTTACGTGTTTGATGAGCTTGGACTGTTTGCTTACTACCAAGACACTACAACTGGAACTATAGATATTGAACAAAGTTTAATGCTTTCTCATGTTATATTCCACCCAGTGCAAAAGAGTACAAACAGACAAATAGAGATTATCTACACAATTAGGGTGCAAATGCAGTAATGAAAATAAATATGTTAGGAGCAATACACAATGTCATACACAATTAATAACAGTAGAGGTTCTGTAGTAACAACAGTGACCCCGGGTACAACCCAGGTTGTTGGTGGCATTACCCTAATTGGTAAAAACTATACAGGATATGGTGAATTAATTGCTGAAGACTTGGTCAAGATGTTGGAGAATCAAGCCAACACAAGCAATCCAAACTCACCCTTGGAAGGCCAGTTATGGTATGACACTACAGAAAATAATTTAAAAGTATACGATACAAATTGGCAGAGACTACAAGTAACTGTAGGAACATCTGCACCATCATCACCACAAGCTGGCGAAATGTGGTTAGACACATCAGCAGGAGATGGTGTTTTTAAAGTTTACAACGCGACAGCAACAAAATTTGTTGCATCTGCAATGGCTTCATCAAAAACAAGAAGCACAGCAATTACATTAAAAATTGGCGATAATTCATGGGCCACAACTGCAAGACAAAACGGCTTTACATCTAATTCAAATGCTGAAGTAGACGTAACGGCTGTTGTTGCAACAGACGGCGCTGGTAACAACGAAGTGGTAGCAGTATTTTCACCTGCATCATTTGATATCAGTAACCAAACAGCAAATATTGCCGATTCAAGCAAACTAGAATATGATATCTATAACAACTTCTCAGTAACTACAACTGGCGCAGGATCTCAATCCTTACAAGCTGGTTTAAATATTAGAGACGGTTTCTTAGATCCGGCGGCATCAGCTCCGTTGGCAGATGAGGCACTTGCTGTACAAGATAACAGTAACCCATCTACAAAATATAATAGTTCGCAAATTATGATTTTATCAAAATCTACAGCACAAGAGCATGTAGGTGATTTGAAACCATCAGCAAACAATTCAGTTAACTTAGGTGCAACTGATAAAAGATACTCAACAATTTACGGTGTATCAACATCAGCACAATACGGTGATATTGCAGAAAGATATCACGCAGACGCATCTATGGATCCAGGCACAGTTGTTGCTTTAGGAGGTGTTGAGGAAATTACTCGCACAGCCGAAAGAGCTGATGAAAACGTATTCGGAGTCATCTCCAGTAAACCAGCATTCAGAATGAATGATGTAGTACAAGATGATGTTGAATATCCTTTTGTTGCTTTTTCCGGAAGGGTTCCTTGTTTAGTTAAGGGTCCGGTAGCAAAAGGTGAAAGGTTGGTAAGCAGTGACATTCCAGGAGTTGCTGTCAGAGCCGACGTAACGGACAGTTGGAAATCTATCATTGGTAGAGCTTTAACTGATAAAACTTCAGAAGAAGTCGAAAAAATAACTATTGCAATAGGAGTAAAATAAAATGGCTTATCAACAAGGTGATACAATTACCGCTAGTGATTACAACACACTAATTGGTAATATTAATACGATCATCGGTACTGGTAGCGGTAACTCGGGTTATGGCCTTTCTGAAATTTCTACTGTGGCCGCAGGAGCAACTATTACAGCGGCGCAATGGAATTCATTACTTTCTGGACTACAGAAGGGGGCTGGACACCAAGGTTCCACAGTAACGAATGCATCGAACACAGTTACAACAGGTGGTAATATTTTACCATTATCTAACTTAGAAGCAGACATTACAACAATAACAACTAACAAACTAACAGCGGCGGGTGCCAACTTGTCAACAGGCGTAGCAGGAACATCTTCAACAAGAACAACTGCTTGGACTGGACAGGTAACACACCAATTTACAGTAAACTACGGATCACAGAATGCGGCTAGACATTTCTTCAACTCAGGTGGAAGAATTACTATGGCGTTTTCAAGATCAGGTGGTTCATCAACAGCACAAAATACATCATGGACAAACTTACTATCAGGTATAGGTACAGCATCGTTTGGTCACACAGACACTACTGCATCTGCAGGTGGTACTTCAATTGGTTTTCATGATTTAACAAGTTCTGATCAGACTATTTTATCAAGTGCAGTTGGATCTGGCGATTATGCGGCTAACGATCTATTAATCCAAGCTAATTCAGATGGAAGTGGTTTAGTAACATTTAAACTTTATTTTAATGACGACCACGTAGCAGAAACTGGTACTTACACAGGTGGCGGTTTAGGTAACTCTCCAAATGAAGGTCAAGGTTGGACTGGTACAGACTCAGTTGATGGTACTTTATCATCAACAATCACATTCACAAAAGCGGATAATGCCTCTTTTGTACAAGTGGCTTCACCAGTGTTTACAAACACATCAACATTATAATATTAGTTGTTGACATTTACAAGCCCTTCAGTTATAATTTAAAAATAATTGGAGGGCTTTTTTATGAGCAACGAAAGACTTGAAAACGCACTAGAATTTGCTAACTATAGGCAGACACTTGCTAATCAAAAAGCAAAACTGCAAGACCAATGTGAAGCACAATTAAATTTTGCTTACAATGGTGGAATGTTCTATATAACTGAATCATTAATTGGATTTGTAAATTCATATGTTTCAGACGGCAAAGATTCAATGTGCATTTTAGATTCAAATAAAACACCTATTGAAATTACAGATTTAAAAGACTTTCAAACAAAAATACAAACAAGATACTTTGAATCTGTAAATGAATATTTTAGAAGTTATCAAGAACTGTCTACAAAAAGAAAAGTTAAAGCAATAGTTGAGTAAAAGATGTCACGCGGTATACTGTTATTTGCACACAACAATAGACAAATAGATTATGGTAAAATAGCACTAGCTAATTCATGTTTGATTAAAAACAACATGAAGAACAACCATATCACTTTGATTACTGATACCGGTACAAAAGAATGGTTAGATAAATCTTATAGTAATGACATGTTATCAAAGTATATTGATAATATAGTAGTTACAAAAAGAAGACAATTAAATAATCCAAAAAGATTTTACGACACACGTTATACAAAAGTAAATGAAACTTTTTATAATATTAATAGAGATGAGTGTTATCAATTAACCCCATACGATGAAACTTTAGTAATTGATGTTGACTATCTTATTTGTAATAATTTATTAGACCAGTGTTGGAGTTTGGATTATGATTTACAAATAAATTCAGAATCAAGAGATTTATTTTCAGAAAGGTCTTTTGATGAGTTTAACTATATTTCAGATCAAGGTCCAAAATTTTATTGGGCAACTGCTTTTTTCTTTAGAAAAAATAAGGAAACTGAACTATTTTTTAATCTAATAAAAGATATCAAGATAAATTGGAATTACTATAAGTTGTTGTACAGTATTAATTCACAAACATATAGAAATGATTTTGCATTTTCTATAGCAGTTCATATGTTTAATGGCATGACAAATAGCAAATTTGTACCAAATCTACCATTACCATTTTTACAACACATACACGGTATTGATGACCTAATTGACGTACCTGACAAAAATAGTCTTTTATTTTTATTAGACAAGCCAAACGAGCCAGGTAAGTATCTAGCATGTAAAACTAAAAATACAAACGTGCATGTTATGAATAAGTTTGCATTAAACAGGTTAGCAGATAAAATTATTGAGGTTCACAATGTCTAAAGGCTACTTTGCTATTGTACAAAATGGTACTCATGACTATGTAAGAATGGCTTATGCTCTTGCAATGAGTATTGCTTCAACACAAAAAAGTGTTAGAAAACTTTCAATAGCTATTGATAAAAACACAAAAATACCTGACAAATATAAAATAATGTTTGATAATATTATTGAGATTCCTTTTAATGATGACGCTGAACTTGAAAAATGGAAAGTGCATAATAAATGGAAATATTATCATATGACTCCATATGATGAAACTGTTGTGCTTGATGCAGACATGTTGTTTACAAATGATGTTGGGCATTGGTGGAATAGTTTTGCAGATAGGAGCATAACAGCAACAACAGAAGTGTTTACATATCGTGGAGATAAAGTTAATGATAAACATTATCGTAACACATTTTTAACAAACAATTTACCAAACATATATTCAGCATTTTTTCACTTTAATAAAAATAGTGATTTGACTGAAGAATTTTTTAAGTTGGTTGAATATATTTTTAGAAATTATAATATTTTTAAAGAAGACTTTCTTAATCCTCCAAGACAAAATTGGATTAGTGCTGATGTAATATATGCTATGGCTATTAAAATTTTAAACATTGAAGATCAAACTATTATAAAAAATTTAAATTATCCAACATTTGTACATATGAAAACAAACGTACAAAACTGGCAAGCAAATTATTCTGAACATTGGAATAAACATATTGGAGTTTATTTCAATAACAACTGTGAATTAACTATAGGTAATTTTAAACAAACATTACCATTTCATTATCACACTAAAGATTTCTTAACTGATAATATGATTGTAAAACTGGAGAAAAAAATTGGAATCTAGATATATTGTATTTGATTTAGAAACTAGAGATATCAAAGGAATAATGAGAAATAAACCTTCAATATCTGAAAATTTTATTGAAGTTACCTATGATGAAGTTAAAGATTTTATTGATGGTAAATTAAATGTTGTTGATTTTTATATTGATAGAACTGCTGATGGACAGTTTCATATGACTAAAAAAACTATTAATATGTTAGTTAATTCAATTGACGAAAGATTATATTGGGTAAAATCAACAACAAATGCACCCGAACTTATTATTGAAAATCACAAAAAAGAACAGAATCTTGTAATTTATTTGAACAAAAAATTTAGAGAATATTTACTAGAAAAACATGAAATTAAATCAGATGTTCAGTTAAATAACTTAAATATACAAGGAACATCATTGTTAGAATTTTTATTATGCTACAACGAAGATCCGCATAATAGAATATCATACGCAATGATTCCTTTAGTTCAATTACTAAAAAATGAAAAAGTAACTGTAAAATATGAAACAGAACACTATAACAATCATTGCATTTTTACTAGAAGAGTATATAATGACTACAAATATATAGAAATAGGTGAATAGAGTATGAATAAAATTGTTGACGTAACAGATATAGATATTTTTTATATTAGTTTTGATGAGCCAAATATGGAAGAAAATTGGGCTGATTTAAAATCAAAGTGTCCATGGGCAAAAAGGACACACGGTGTTTATGGTTCTGATGCGGCACACAAGGCTTGTGCAGAAGCAAGTGATACAGAAAGATTTATTAGTGTTGATGGAGACAATATTGTAGATCCTGCTTTCTTTGATCAAATAATTAATTTTTCAGAAGCAGATGTAAATTTAGAAAATTCAGTAATTAGTTGGTGTGGAAAAAATTCAATCAATGGATTAGTATACGGTAATGGTGGAATTAAATGTTGGCCTGTTGAGTATGTTAAAAATATGAAAACACATGAGATAGCTGAAGACGAAGGATCGCAAGTTGACTTTTGTTGGGATTTAAATTATATACAGATGAACGATGCCTTTAGTTTAGTTGTTAATAATGATACTCCTTATCAAGCCTATAGAGCTGGATTTAGAGAAGGTGTTAAGATGTCTTTAGACAGAGGTTATAAAGTTGATCCAGACAATTTTGAAAAAAGTTTACACAATAAAAACTTTCATAGATTACTAACATGGATGAATGTTGGTGAAGATGTACAAAATGGTTTGTGGGCAATTTACGGTGCAAGACTAGGTTGTTACCTTACTAACTTAGATACAAATTTTGATTTTGTAAATGTAAGAGATTTTAAATGGCATACTGAATATTTTGAAAATGAAGTAATGCCACAGTTTGTTGGCGAAACTGATTTTTGTCCTAAGATGAAATATAATTGGGACCTTAATAAACTTAAATTAGCGTCAACAGAATTAGGAAAAACATTAAAGAAAAAACTCAATATTGATGTTTCAGAGATGGATGCTACAGCATCTAAATTTTTTAAGAAAGTATATTGGAACCCACCAAGAATGGGTAATCTAGTTACTGAAAAAGATTCTGAAGGAAGGATAATGTACAAAACTATATGACAAAAGATAATCAATTAGTAATAGCTTCTGATCACAGAGGTATGAAACTTAAAGATTTTATTACTCAATGGGTAACACCATTAGATGATAATTTTGCAACAAGATATGATATATCTGTTTTTATGGATCAAGGAGTTTATGATGACAACAAGAAAGTAGATTATCCAGATGTCGTTAAAGGTATTGCAGAAACAATGGAATATCATACACATGGAATATTAGTTTGTGGTTCAGGATATGGAGTTTGTATTGCGGCAAATAGATTTAAACATATTAGAGCGGCAACATGTAGAACAGTACAAGAAGTAGAGATGGCTCGTAAGCATAATAATATAAATGTGTTATGTTTAGGTGCTGACTTTACGTCACAGAATAAAGCAAAGAGAATGGTTAATGCTTTTTTTGAGACAAAGTTTGAAGGCAGTAGACATTTAACTAGAGTAAAAAAGTTAAGCAATTTAGGAGATTAAAAATGCAATCAAATTACGATAAGTGTTTAGAAACAATTCTACATCATGAAGGTGGTTATGTTAATCACCCTAAAGATCCAGGTGGCGAAACCAATCTTGGAGTAACAAAAAGAGTTTATGAAGAATGGACTATGAAAAATGATTTGCATCAAAAAGATATGAAAGATTTAACTGTTGATGATGTTGCACCAATTTATAAAAAAAATTATTGGGATAGAATAAAAGGAGATGACTTGCCAAGTGGTTTAGATTTATGTATGTTTGACTTTGGTGTAAATGCTGGAACAGGCAGAGCCGCAAGAATGATTCAAACTATGATAGGCACAGTTGCAGATGGAGGCATTGGCCCTAATACTTTAAGAGCATTAGCTAATTATGAAGAAGAAGTTGGCGGCGTTGCTGAGGTTGTAAAAGACTATCAAAAACAAAGACAAAAATATTACGAATCTCTGTCTACCTTTGAAACTTTTGGAAGGGGTTGGACTAGAAGAGTTAACGAAACAACGGAACTTGCTCTTAAACTAATCTAACATCGATGTGTAAATGACTGATGAAGTTATTAAAATTAAAAAAACTAGAGATGAACTTAACAAAGTTTCTCCAAGTTTTTGTTTAGCAAAATGGTATCAAAGTACTCTACATCTTCAGTATGGACATACTCATAGCTGTCATCACCCAAGAACACATCAAGTTCCAATAGACGAATTAAAAACTAATCCATCAGCTTTACACAATACAGAATATAAAAAGTCACAAAGACAATTAATGTTAAAAGGTGTACGTCCACCTGAATGCCAATATTGTTGGAACGTAGAAGATCTTGGTCCAGAGCATTATAGCGACAGAAGTTCTAAGTCACATGAGCCATGGGCCAAACCTTTACTTGATTCAACAGCTAAAATGGATGGCAGTGAAAATATTAATCCAACATATTTAGAAGTTAGTTTTTCAAATGTTTGTAATCTTAAATGTAGTTATTGTAGCCCTGCATACAGTAGTTCATGGATGGAAGAAATACAATCGCAAGGTGCTTATCCAACAAGTGATCAATTTAATAATTTACATTGGCTTAAAAGTCAAGGCAAGATGCCAATACCTCACAGAGAAGAAAATCCTTATGTTGATGCATTTTGGAAATGGTGGCCTGACTTATATAAAACTTTAAAAGTTTTTAGAATTACAGGAGGTGAACCGTTACTTTCAAAAGACACTTTTAAAGTTTTAGATTACATTAATAAAAATCCAAGACCAGAATTAGAATTAGCTATTAATTCAAATGGTTGTGTTCCTGATAAACTTTTTAATCAATATATTGAAAAAATGAAACGTATTACTCTAGATGAAAAGATTGGTTTAACAAGGTTATACACATCTGTTGATACATATGGACAACAAGCTGAATATATTAGAGATGGCTTAAACTTTAATCAATGGTACGACAACATTTGTAGAGTGCTTGAAGAACTACCATTAACTAAAATTACTGTTATGTGTACAACTGGCTTATTGAGTTTACCAAATTTACATAAATTATTAGAGCTAATAGCACCACTTAAAACACAGTTTTATAGCGATTTTCGTCGTGTTCCAATAACAATAGACACTGCTATACTAAGACATCCTTCTTATCTAAGTGCTGTTGTAGGACCTACAAACTATTCTACAATGCTTAATAAAGCAATAAACGTAATGAATATAAATGCTGAAACACATAACAACCCATATAAAGGATTTTTTGATTTTGAAATAGCTAAATTAAAAAGATTTCAAGAGTATGTAGCCGCTGGACCAAATCCAGGAGAACGGTTAAATATACAACAAGTAAGAAAAGATTTTGTATCTTACATAGACGAATATGATAAAAGAAGAAACAAGAATTTTTGTAAAACATTTCCAGAACTCGAAGAGTTTTATCTACAACAAAAGTGAGAGGATATAATATGAATAAAAAAGAAGGATATACCGAATATGGTTACCGTGGTCTTGAAGAAGTAAAAGTATTACAAGAAAAGGTTAAGCAATTACAGAAAGAAAACAAAGAATTAAAGAAAAATTTAAAAATTGTAGAAAATAATTTAGAGATAAGAATCAGGGGTTGCTAATAAACTTATAGAAAAAATGTCAATTAGTAAAAATAAAAACGAATCATATCAACAATGGCGAGACAGAACCATTGATAAAATATCTCCAAGTTTCTGTGGAGCAAAATGGTATAATGCTACTATATGGTTAAATTCTGGATCTACTGCAAGTTGTCATCATCCACCTGCACATAAGATACCTGTTGAAGAAGTTGAAAAAAATTTTAAAGCCATACACAATACAAAATATAAAAAAATGGTTCGTAAACAAATGCTTGATGGCGAAAGACCTAAGGAGTGTGATTACTGTTGGAAAGTTGAAGACTTAGGTAAAAACTATGTATCAGATAGAACTTATAAAAGTGTTATCTACAAAGAAGAAGATTTAAAATCATGCAAAACGAAATATAGCTACACAGATGACGTTCCTTTAAAAACTTTAGAAATTGCTTTTGATGCCAACTGTAATTTTGCGTGTAGTTATTGTAATGCAAGTTTTTCTACACAATGGCAAAACGATATTAAAAAAAATGGTTCTTATCAAAATTTAGTATCAGATGGTGCTCGGGCATTTCAACAAGATGGATCTTGGGCAATGAAGTATGGTAAAAAGAACGAAGGCAATCCATACATAGATGCTTTCTTTAAATGGTGGGACAATGAACTAAAAGATACATTAGAAGAACTAAGAGTTACAGGTGGCGAAGCAACTATGTCACAAGATTTTTGGAGATTAATTGATTGGTGGAAAAGTAATCCAGATTGTAATGTAAGATTTAGTGTAAATTCAAATTTGGGTGCAAAACCAGAGTTAATGAAAAAACTTGTTGATGCTACACACAGTTTCAAACAATTTGATTTATATACTTCAAATGAAGCATTTGGTTCACATGCTGAGTATATTAGAGATGGTATGGATTGGGAAACATGGTTAAAAAATATTCATATGTTTTTAAATGAAGGTAATGTACGTGAATTTCATATGATGATGACTATACCTGCTTTAGCATTATTTTCAATGCCAGAGTTTATGGACGAAATGGTAAAACTTAAAGAACAATACGGAAAACATTTTCCTACAATGAGTTTTAATATCTTAAGATTTCCTAGTTTTCAAAGCATTGTTACATTACCAGAACACATAAGAAATGAACGTGCAAATGCACTAGAGCAATGGGTAGAAAAAAATAAAGAAAACCCATTAATACATGATATGGAAATTGATGGAATTAACAGATTAATTGAATATACAAGAGTAGTTAAAACTGGACATGCACACACATCAAGCGAAGTATCAAGACATAGAGATTTTAAAACTTTTTATGTGCAATATGATTTAAGAAGAAACAAAAACTTTTTAGAAACTTTTAAACACACTGACTTGCAAAAATGGTTTGTTAGCATTCCAGAAACAGAAATAAAGCCTGTTGGTTTATTTGATGGTGATGCAACAAAAGGAGCTTTACACAAACAAGAACTAGAAGAAAGAGCCAAGAAAGAGGGATGGGTATTGAAACCACAAGGAGCAAATCCTGGCGCTCAAGAATACAAGGATTAATATAATGAAAAAGTTAGCTATATGTGGTTGTTCTTTTGCTAGTGATTTTGATAGCCATAGTCCGGATCACGGTTGCGACTTTAACAATGATCAATTATGGAGTCACAGACTGCATAAAGAATTAGGATTCAATGAATATAAAGTTTTTGGTGCACCTGGCTCTTCGATGTTTAAAATATTTTTACAAGTTGAAGAAGCCCTTGAAAAAAATTATAGTCATATACTGATACTACTAACTTCACCATACAGAGTTAATTATTTTGAAAGTGATGATCAAGCAGTTCCTATTAAATCTAGAATTGGTTCAGACAATGCTGGCTCACCAGATGTAAAAGATTTAGTAAAGACTATATTTTACGATGAAACATATTATAAAAAAATGAGTGAAATAATTGCTTATACCATGTACAATTTATGTAATGAAAGATTTAAAAACGCACATATTTTTAAATTTCAAATATATAAAAATTTATTTCAGGATTGTAATTATTCAGAAAATTATAATGATTGGGGACCTTGTCAAATACTAAAAAGAAAATATGGCCACCCAACATCTCCTAATCACTTAGGTGTACAAGGACAAGATATTGTGTTAGAAAAATTTACAAAAGACTTAGAGAGTTGGAAATATGATTAATATTATTACTTCAGGATGTAGTTATACAGTAGGTTGGCGTTGTGAGTTTGAAAAAATATTAAACGATCCTATATATCGTCACATGCCCACAGGCAATTCAGCATGTGGTAACGATATTATAACACGTGGTGCAATACATAGAATGACTCAAGCTAGAAAGTTATATCCAGGAGAAAAAATTATATGTATTGTAATGTTTTCTGGTTTACACAGAAATGAAATTAGAATAGAACATGATCATCCTCTTTACAATGACATAGTTAAAAATTCTGATCATGAATATTTTCTTGGTATGAATCCTAGTGAGTTTAATCATACTGATACACAAAATCTTCCGCAATGGAAACCAAAAAATATTTGGTATAAATCAGGAGGGTATGGTGGACAAGGTAATGCATCAATGGCTGGAAGAAAGTTATGGGAAACATACTATAAAACAATACACTCAAAAGAAGAGCGGTATATTAGAGTATTAGAAAATATATTACTGTTGCAAGGAACAGCAAAAAAACTTGATATTGAAATAGTTTTTACTACTTGGCAAAATGTATTTTTTGAAACTGATCTTGAAGATACAAATTTTGAAAATGCTATTGCAATGAAATATATTCCAAAGAGAACAAAAGCATTATGGGATGTCTATCCTGAACACAATTATCTTTGGTGGAACGTTGAAAAAGATAATTGGTGTTTTATTGATAATGAATATAACAGTCTTGGTGAATATCATATACTAAATGGTTTTGTATCCCCAGATGATGGTCACCCAAGCACAGAGTGTTATCAAAAATGGTGCCACGAAATATTAATTCCACATATGAAAAATAGGAATCTAATATGAAAAAAATTGTAGCAGGTGGATGCTCGTTTACATATAATAATGAATTTACATGGGTTGGAAACATAAAAGAAAAATATAACTCAACTGTAAATGTAGGTTCTTGTGCGGCTAGTAATGATTATATTGCTAGGTCAGTAATACATGAACTTGATAAACAAGATAACGTTGCGTTGATATGTCAATGGTCCGGAATACACAGACAAAGCTATTATATAGATAACAGTAATCCTTTATACAATGACTTCAAAGCATCTGCTGGTGACTGGCCAGATTGGGCTGGCGATTATCATTTGCCAGAATCAGATGCAGTAAGTAATCAAAATTTTTGGATTAAAACAGGTGGTAATAATATTACTCATCCAGGATCATCTTCATTAATACATGATCATTTTGTTAAACCATATGCAAAATATTTTTACTCAGACGAACAAGCATTAGTTGAAACATTTGAAAACATATTAAGAGTTCAATACTACTGCGAATCTAAAAATATAAAATATTTAATGTTTTGGTGGAAAAAAGAATTAGATAATTACAGGCTAGGAAAATATAGTAAAACCTTATATAATAAAGTGAATTTAAATAATTGGTTACCTAACTTAGGTGATTGGTGTGTTGAAAATACAGATCTTATACAAAACGATCTTGATCAAGGATATCACCCAACACAAAGTCAGCACCAAAAATATGCTGAAAATATTATTATTCCAGCAATAGAAAAATTTGGATTGTTAAATGAGTAAAATAAAAATTAAAAGAATATTTGTTGGACAATACGAACCAATGGAAACTGTGTCACGTTTTTTAAAAGATGATATTGAATATATTACACATGAGCCTCCAATTGGCGGTGAGCCATTTTGGTATGAAATAGCAACGTATGGAACAGATGTAGAAAACTTTTGGGAATATAACAGTGATGGCAATATTACAAAAAGTATGTTACCCTATTTAAAATTAGGACAAGCCAAACTTGCAATTTGTTATATGAGAGAGTTTCCATTTGGACATGATAGTTGGGTACAAATGCAATCAAGAATAGGACTTGATGCTATTAAAAAGCATGGTGTTAGTCCAAGACAAATATTTTATTTTTATGGAAATCCATGTGAGCATTTACAAAATGTTGTTGACTCAGGAGTAGGTGCAGTAAATGTTCCTTATTTTGAGCTTGACTTTGTGCATAGAGCTGAACAAAAAGAAATAGATTATGTTAAAGATTATGAGCTTGGCAACCCAAGTAGAATTTTTTTAGATATGAATGGCAAGCCTCATAAGTTTATGAGATTAAGACACGTAGTTCATTTATGGAATAAAAAATTAATTGACCATGGCGTTATTAATTTATACAGAACACAAGAAGACTTAAGAGTATGGAATGCAGACAAATATTACAGACTTGTTAGAGATATAATCAACGAAGATGATTGGTTACGTTTTTGGAGGTGGTGGCCTCATACTTGGGAAAACATTGATGAAAACAAACATAAAAGTTTATACGGAAAACACCATAGTGGCTATCCTTATGATGTAAATCTTTTCAAACAAACTTTTATGAGTTTAGTCAGCGAAACACATTCAGGTGATGCATCATGTAATGATCAGTTTTTCTTAAGTGAAAAATTAGTTAAAGCAATAGGTAATGGCCATCCGTTTGTTGTTTTATCAACACCACAATATCTCAAACAATTAAAAGAATACGGCTATCAAACTTTTTCTCCATGGTTTGATGAATCGTATGATACAGAACAAGATCCAGAATTAAGAATGGTCAAAGCAATTGATACTATGGAAAAGATTTGTAAAGATGGTGTATCTGTAAAAGCATTAGGCATAGCACAACGCAATCAAAAAATATTGTTTAGTAGAGCAAGAACTGTAAGAGATGCAATTAAAGAGATTATGATCAATGAGTAATATATTAGTAGCAGGTGGAGATAGTTTCACTGCTCATTTAATGGAATCAAATTTAGCATGGCCAAATCATATTAAAAAATGGATAGCTGAAACACACACTGTGGCAGAAATGGCCAGTGATAATGAACTTATTGCTAGAAATATTATTGCTGGATTACAAAAAGTTGAAGCAACTCATGTTATTGTTGGTTGGAGTGATCCTAATAGATTTAGCTTATACGTTAACACAGAACATCCTTTATATATGGACATATACAATAAAATGAAGGATCATGCTGGGTTTACAAATCAAATATTAACAGGTGAATGGCATTGTAGTACACATGGTAGTTTTATTAAACCAGGTGGTGGCTATGATAATTGGAATACAAGTAGTGATATAGTAAACAATTTAGTCAAAGAATATATTAAAAATTATCATACAAGAGAACAACAGATGATGAAAACATTTGAATCTATTTTATTAGTTCAAGAGTTTTGTGCTAATAGAGGTATTGAATTACTAAATTTTAAAGCATGGGATCATGATTTATTTCACACAGATTATCAAATGACTAAACATCTTGAACCTTTAATTGATAAAGAATTATGGTGGATGTATAAAGGTAAAGGTGGTTTAAAAGAATGGTGTCAAGACAGTGGCGATGATAAAATGCCAGGAGGTCATCCATCATCAGAGTATCAATATCTTTTTGCAATATCAATCATTGAACCTTGGATAGATGATGAAGTTCTTTAAATATCCATTTTATCATGCAACACCAAGTAATAATATGCCTGAGTTGTTTTGTGATAATCCATTGCCAGATTTAGATGACAAGGATAAAGACATAACAATATACGAACCATATGAAGCCGACTATCCTGGTCCAGAAATGTTTGATGGTATACCGGTAATGAAAAAAATAGAACAACTGTTATCTGGTTATGATAAAAATAGAATAACTTATATTACTGCTAATCTTGATTTAAAAGAGTTACCTTTTTGCAATAATATTAAATATTATCCTTTTCAATTTTTAGAAATACAACGAAATAAAGAAAAAGTTGATAAACTTTATTATGCTAGAACAAAACACTTCTGTTCACTAAATGGTGCTATAAAAAATAAGAGAATTGAGTTTGTAAAATTTTGTGAGCATCATAATCTAATTGAAAATAATTATGTAAGTTTAGTAGGAAGTTATGATCATGGGCATCAAACTAATAAAGATTATAAAAATTATTATTTAGATAAAACAGCAGAACAGTTGTTAGAAGATGACAAATCTATTCCAATAGAAATATTTAAAAATAGCTATCTTAATATTATAAATGAAACTCACGAAGAAGAACATGTATTTTTTACTGAAAAGACTTGGAAGCCAATTTTAAATTATCAAATGTTTTTATATCACGGTGTAGGTAATAAAATTAAATATTATGAACAATTACAAAGATTAGGATTTGTTTTGTTTGAAGAATTCTTTAATTATAATAATGATACACTATATGAACTTAAGAAATTTTGTGATACAGATATTGAAGAAGTCAAAGAAAAATTTAAATCAGTTACTCACAAATTAGCATGGAATAAAAGTATTGCAATGGGACTTGATTTAAATAAAATGAAAAAAGAATTAAATGTTGAAAATTTATAGACATCCAAAATTTTGGTATGAATTAGAATCAGTTACTAGATTTATTGACGTTGAATATGTAAATGAAATAAATCAAGCAGACTATGTTGAAATTGCAACAAGCGAGTCGGCTCCTGTATTTGAAGGAATTACAAAGCCCATAATATATTCTTATATTAGAGAACACTCTTACCCACATGATGATTATTTAAAAGTACAATTTAATAGCTTACTTCCTAGTCAATATATAAAGATTTTTTCATTGAGTCCTTTTAGTTACTTTAAATGGCAAGGCGAAAATATTATTATTGATCAATTTGAATTAGACGCATATTATAGGTTATTTGTAAAAAAAGAGTGTTTAACTACTAACACAAACAGCGGTATAACACGTTTTTTATTTCTGGGTGGTAAAGCTGGCAAGATGAATAGAAAACCGCTGTACGACGCTCTAATAAGCAATAACCTATATGATAAAGGTATTTGTACACTGTTTGATATTAATGATAGTCCGGATCATATACAACGCGAAGGTGATCATTATCTTGGCTATCCATATGATGTTTCTTTATATCAAAAAACTAATTTTAGTTTAATTGCTGAAACACATTTTGAACACAATCAAGAATTTCATCCAACTGAAAAAACCTATAGAGCTATTGCAAACTGCCATCCTTTTATTATAGCAAGTACTCCAGATTACTTGGGTTATTTAAAAAGAAAAGGATATAAAACATTTGGAAGTATCATTGATGAAACCTATGACACTATTACATCTCATAATGATAGATTGGATATGGTTATCCATTCTCTTAAGGGTGCTTTAAAAAAATCTTATATTGATTTTCAAGAAATAGTTAAGTATAATAAAGAAGTGTTAATAAAGAATGCAAAAAATACACAGCAATTAATTAGAGAGGAAATTGAAAAATGATTTTAGAATTAGCAATGGCAGGAATGTTACAATGCACTATAAAGAATGAAATGATTGTTGAAAAGGATCTACTTTGTTTTTACCAATGTATAGATACAACAAAGGAGTTCGCTAGAACACTAAAAGAGTATTCATGTCCTAATAAACTTTATGTAGACAGAATGCCTTTACCTTTTCGTGATAGAGATTACAAAGGTAACAGATGGACTAAAGAACAAATGGAAAAATTTAAAGAATGAAAATAATCACATCAGGTTGTAGTTTTACTCATGCACCAGACAGTTGGGCAAACTATCTTAAAGACCATCATGAGCTTGTTAATGTTGCAGAAGGAGGTGGCGGCAATGAAATGAATATTAGAAATCTTTCACGTGCAATATGTGATAGAAATGATAATCAACCTATGTATGCTATACTACAACTATCAGGAATGAATAGATATGAATTAATCACTGACGAGCTAGTAGACTTTCCAAGTGATGCTGTTATTAAAACTGATAACTATACTTGGCTTAAAAGTACAGGAAATATTGAATGGGCTAATAATATTGATCCAAGAATATCTAAGCCTATTACTAACTATATGAAATATTGTTATAATGAAACACATCAAATATTAAAAACTTTATATAGTATAAAAAACTTTCAAACATTATGTTATTATGAAGGCGTTAGACATAAAATATTTTTCTGGCAAAAAGAATTAAATGATGAAAGAATGAAATTTATTTTTACAAACAAAGAGCTTACTTATTGGTACAGCACTATCAATTGGGATAGTTTTTGGTTTCATAATCAGTATGAAGGACTTGCAGAATGGGGCATTGATAACGGATATACCGGTGCATTACATGAAGATCATATAAACAATCCACCGCAAGGTTGGGCCATAATAGATGGTAAAAAAACCATGGTTGGCCATCCGTCAACTGAATGCCATCAAGCATTTGCAGAAAAAGTAGTAGGGAGATGGATTACAGATGCAACATATTAAACTTGAAGAACATATTAGAACAATACCTGACTATCCAATAAAAGGAATCAATTTTTATGATTTGAATAGCTTATTCGCTAGTAAAGTGTTTAACATTGTTATTGAGCAACTAGCAAAACAAATTGCTAACGATTCAAGATTTGATTTACCAACACACATAGTTGGAGTTGAAAGTCGCGGATTTGTTATTGGTAGTGTATTGGCTAAAGAAATGTCACTTCCATTTGTAATGATTAGAAAAGAAAATTCAAAGTACCCAGGTGAATTATATAAAGAAAGCTACAATTTAGAATATGGATCTAATACATTAGTATTACAAAAAGGCATACTAGGTCATACTAGTCGTGTTATAATAGCAGACGATCTTATTGCAACCGGAGGTAGTTTATTAGCAAGTAAAAAACTTTGCGAAAGCTCGGGTGCAAAAGTACTAGGTGTAACAGCATTATTGGATTTAACATATATTGAAACTTATGCTAAAGAACAATTAAAATCTACAGTAGTACACACTTCAATATTTGAAACAGAAAATAATGATTAATTTAATATATCAGACATGGGATGAAGACCTTGGTGCTTTACCAAATAGCATTCCTTACTGGAAACGTAGCAAAGAATACTATAAAAATTATGGTAATGTTAAGTTTCAATACTTAGAAGAATTATTAGATTATGCTGGTATAAGTTATAATAAATGTAAGCCAGACCAAGCACTGCATCATACTGAAAAATTTTGGTATCATATTCAACCTGAGTGGATTGATTTAAGTTTCTTTTATGAAAATGTGTTTCATTATATAGATGACGATGTTTTAAACAGTATTAAATTTAATGACAATGTTAATATTTTATTATGGTTTCCAAGCGAAGGATTTAATTTATCAATGCCAAGATTTATTGATGATATTTTATATACCTTAGGAGACAAAGGTATTCCAGAAGAAAAAGTTTATTTGGTATTTGGTGATTTACGTATTGAAGAAAATTTTAAAAGCTACTGCAAGTTAAAAAACATTGATTCAAAAATAAAAACATTTGGTTTGAATATTTTTGAGTTAAACTATTGGCTTGAGACAAACAGAATGTACTTTAGTAAAAATAGAATGACTGAGATTGATGTAAGTCAAGAGCTTGTACATGAGGATTTACTAGACAAAGATAGGTTAAGGCCTAAACGTTTTGTTTGTAGAAATGCAAACCCAAGACCACATAGAATTTATGTAATGAGTCAAATATATAAAAAAGGTTTGCATGAACACGGCTATACTAGTTTCTTAAATCGTTATTTTACTCCTGGTGTTCCGGGAAACATTAGAGATTTTACAAACAATGAAAATATTTCAGAAATAAAAGATGACATGAAAAATTTTCTTGAACAAGCTCCAATTATATTAGATAATGATGCTGAATCAATTAATGTTGATTTGAATCAACGTAGAATGAATTCTGAACATTACTACAACACGTATTTTAGTTTAGTTAATGAAACAGTTTGTGAAAGTTTTCCAAACGATCCGTTATTCATTACTGAGAAAGTATATCAACCAATATTACAACTGCACCCATTTTTATTAATAGGTTCAAAAGGAACATTACAATATCTTAAAGATACTGGCTATCAAACCTTTAATGGATTCTTTGATGAATCGTATGATGACATGGAAAACTCAAGAGATCGTATTGATAACGTAATGACACAGCTTGGACAAAATTGTGCTTGGCCTGTTGAAACTATACATAAAGACTATTGGAAAATATTTGATAGGCTATTACATAATAGAAATCACTTCCTTAACTTAAATAAGGAAGAGTACTTTAATAAACTATTCGAATGGCTGGACATCAGATAAAATCACCTTGCAACAGTATATGCACATTAGATAAAAATAATGTGTGTAAAGGTTGTGGAAGGACATTGGATGAAATAGCTAACTGGTCACAGCTAACAGAATCTCAAGCAAAGGCAATAATTAGTAGGTTAAATACTAGCAAGGAACAAGATAATGAAAAGAGAACTTAAAGTATTTGATCTTGATAGCATTGATCACAGTCGTATTACAGTCGAAGGATTAGTAAGAATTGCTGGTAAATGGATAGAAGACAACCAAGATAAAAAAGATCGGTATAATATCGTTCTTATGAGAACACTCGAAGGTGAAATACATTTCAAGCAAAAAGATCACTTTTTAAATACAATACATGAAGTTATAAAAAACTGGCCAAAAGACCAAGTATATCTTGTTATGTCAGATGTAAATCTTACTGCTAATTTAAAGAAATGGTTTGAAGGTGCAGGAGAAAAAACACTTCCTTTGACTCCTATATCTCATCCATTGGCTTTATTAAAAAGAACACAAGATTATTCTAATAATAAACAAATTATACAGCCAAGAGTACATCACAATGTAACAAAAAGATTTATATGTTTAAATGCGGCGGCTAAACCTCATAGAGCAAAGATGGTTAATCATTTACTAATTTCAAAACAAATGCATTTTGGTAATGTTTCTTGGCTTAACAGGTACGGCAAACTACCAGATAATTTTTATAAAAACATGGAATTTAAAGGTGAAGAAATGTTAATTGATCACAATGATGAATCAATTGACCATGGTAACAATCAAGATATCTTGCCAGGACAATATCATTATGCTGGGTTTGATATTGTTAACGAAAGTATAGTTAGTGACACGAGTTTGTTTATTACTGAAAAGACATGGAAGCCACTTTTTTTCAGTAAAGTTTTTCTTCCACACGGACCAAAAGGTATGATTACATATCTTAAAAATTTAGGTTTTGAAATGTTTGATGAAGAGCTAGGTTTAACATTTGATGAATGGGATAATTTGCCGTATGAAGAAAGATGGCTGGGTGTGATGAATGACTTACATACTTTAATTGATATGACTCCAGAAGATTGGCAAATGTTTTATGAAAGAGCAGATATTACTACTGCATTAAATAAAAACTCTGTGTTAGCAAAAACTTTAAAAATTAAATCATGGACAAGTGAACTTAATGAATAAAAAAGAAGCGTTGGAGTCAAAAACATTTTGTATGATTCCATGGACACACTTACACACATGGCCTGATGGCCGCATATTAACTTGCTGTATGAGTCCAAGTAATATGCCTATGGGTAATCTTAAAGAAGTAAGTCTTGAACAAGCATGGAACAGCGAACAGCAAAAAAAATTACGTAAAGACTTATTAGCAGGTAAAACAAATAAAATTTGTACTAGATGTATGGAAATGGAAAGAAATAATATTTCAACAACTAGACAATGGTCTAATAAACACTTGAATAATCATTGGGATGTTGTAGAAGCAACAAAAGAAGATGGTTCTGTTGATAAAGTTAATTTACCATACATTGATTTTAGATTTTCTAATATATGTAATTTTAAATGTAGAACATGTGGACCGGAATTAAGTTCAAGCTGGTACGAAGATCATTCTAAGATATGGGGTAAACCAGATCATAAAAAGATAATAAGACCTTACAAAGATGAAAAAACTTTTTGGGAAAAAGTTGAGCCGTACATGGATGGCTTAGAAGAAATATACTTTGCAGGTGGCGAGCCACTTATCATGGAAGAGCATTACAGAATACTAAAACGTCTTGTAGAAAAGAAAATGTTTCACGTTAAAATAAAATATAATACAAACTTTTCACAAATGACTTACAAAGATATTGATGTTATGAAAGAATGGGATAAGTTTGAAAATGTAGAAATTGGTGCTAGTTTAGATGCAAGTCACAAGAGAGGAGAATTCTTACGTAAAGGACAGTCATGGGAACAAGTAGAAGCCAATAGAAAAAGAATGTTTGATGCTTGTCCTAGAGCTTATTTTTTCTTAGCAACTTGTTTAGATGTGTTTAATAGTTTCCATGTACCAGACTTTCATATTGATTGGTACAAACGTGGTTGGATACAAGATGAAGGAAGTTTAATTAATCCTTTGTTAACACCAAATTATTTAAGAATTCAAATACTACCAGAAATGTTTAAAGATCAGTTAAGAGAAAAATATCGCAAAGCACAAGAGTGGATGGATACAAATACTAAAAATAAAAGTAAAAGATATGATGCTCTGATTCAATTTTTAGATGAAGCTGACTATTCTCATAAAATAAAAGAGTGGATTAGAAGCACAGACCAACTAGATTCTTTAAGAGGTGAAAATTGGAGAGATATATTTCCAGAATTACATAAACTACCTGATTTTGCAAAATAACTAAAAATTCGACGCATTTTAAGGGTCGTACAGTGGGGTTAAAGCGACCGGGTGGGGTGTTAGTACCCCCGTAAAATAGTCGTTTTTATTAGATTTGCAACTTCGGTGTTTCCTTCTTGTTTAAAATGATATCCGTTGTCAACAACAAGTTTATTGAAATCTTTTAGTTGTTTTTGTATAATAATTTTATCATGTGGACCAACAACAAAATTATCATCTAGCCAAAACAGATGAATAATTTGTTTACCTAATCTTTTTACATACATATCACAATAGTCAATAGTTTCTTCAAATTTTTCAAATGTTAAAGGATGATGTCTCTCATGCTCATACCAATATTTTACTCTTTCAATAACATTGCCTGGTGACAAAGAGCTTTTTCTTTTGATTTCATTTAGCATATGGCTAACAAAGTCTGATTGAGAATTATTTAAAAATTCTTCTGCCATACCTACAGTTAAATGATAATAGCTTTGCGTATTATCCCAAAGTTGAATATAGTTATCATACAAATCATGATCTCTAGTAATTCTTTGATATTTGCTCTTATTTGCTGAAAATAACAACATGCCTCTGTCTGGAGTTGTATGTTGAATTACATATACGTCTGGATTGTACTTTTTATGTATATACTGCAAGGATTGTGGGTAATTGATCCAACTAGCGCCACTTCTACCTGCATTAATCATTTTATTTTCTTTATTGCTATTGTTTAGCAACTCGTGTAGTATATAGGGATAAGTATGAGTATACGGTATGTTAAGGCCCTGTGTCCAACTGCAACCAATACAAGAGATAGTAAACATGAATAATAAATTTCCTAATAATTTTTGTATACTTCCATGGACAGCCTTGGAAGTTCAACCCAACGGTACTGTTAAACCATGTTGTATGTATAAAGATACACTAAAAAACTCAAATGGTCAAGAGTATTTAATACAAAAAGATAGCATGGATGAAATATGGAACAGTGATGAACTAAATGAAGTTCGAAAACGTTTTTTATCTGGTACCCAACCAAGAGGATGCCATAGATGTTGGATGGAAGAAATATCTGGCAAAGACTCTAAGAGAGTTAGAGATAATAAACGTTATTCAAAGCATATTAACGAAGACGTAATTTTTAACCAAGATAACCAACCAAAGTATCTTGATTTAAAATTAGGAAATATATGTAATCTTAAATGTAGAATATGTTCTCCACAATATAGTTCAAAATGGATAGCAGAAAGAAAAAGATTTGATATTATTGATGGTATACATGAAGAATATGAAAGACTAGATTGGCCTGAAAAATCTAAATTATTTTGGGAAAATATTGAAACCATACTTCCACATATTGAACATTTAGATTTTACTGGCGGCGAACCATTCTTAATTAAAGAGCATTTTGATCTATTAGAAAAAATTAAAAAGTTAAATCTAGCACACAAAATTACAATACACTATAATACAAATGGCACACAATTACCAATGAATGCTTTACAAAACATATGGCCATATTTCAAAGAGGTTGATATTCATTTTAGTATTGACGGTATAGGAAAACACTTTGAATATCAAAGACACCCTGCTAAATGGGATCAAGTCGTACAAAATATGTTAATATTCAAAGAACATAGATCTGATAAACTGACATTAAGCATTTGTCATACTGTAAATATTTTTAATGTTTTATATCTACCAGAATTTTTAAAATGGACTAAAGAGATTGATTATAGTGTATACTTAAATAGTTTACATGAACCAAAACATTACAACATAACTTGCTTACCTTATGCACAAAAGATTGATATTAAAGATAAGCTAGTTAATTCAGAACATGATTTTAGTCAGGTAATAAATTTTATGATGCAAACAACAGAACCAAAACATTATAATAAACTATTAAAAGAAATTGAAAGAACTGATATTGTTAGACATGAAAAGTTTAACTCAGTCTTTCCTGAAATGAAATCATTATTTCAAGGAGTACTGGTATGAAATCAGCTGAAATAAACTTAAATCAAAGAATAACGCAATCTGAAGAATTTTGTGCTAACTGTGGAAGACCTGCACATAGTGGACCTTTATGGGAACAATTCTTAGATGGTGATAATAAACCTGTTATGATAGAAGTATGTAAATACTATAGAAAACAAGTGAAGGAAAAAGATTAAATGTTCATAATAAATTGGTTGCGAAATCTTTGGATTGAGTATAAAATGCATAGAGCATATAAGAAAAAAATAAAGGAACTCAAAAAAAGAGATCCTTTTATATACAAATAAAGTAAAAAGGAAACATGGAAACAATTAAAGGTAAAATAAAATGGTTTAACCCAACCAAAGGTTTTGGGTTTATTACAAGAGAAGATGGAGAAAAAGATGTATTTTTACATTCATCTGCAATTAAAAAAGCTGGACTAACATCTGTTAACGAAGGTGACAATGTTGAGTTTAGTGTTGAAACTAGAGAAAAAGGTCCGTCAGCAATTAACTTACAAATCAAATAATCAAAAGCAAGTAGGAAATTATGAAATTATTATTTTATCCAGACGAATGGCTTACTAAAGAAGTAAAACCATTTGACTTTGAGAAACAAGATGCTAAAGTAATTGAAAATCAAATGATTACTTTAATGAATCTGTCTAAAGGCGTAGGGTTGGCCGCTAACCAAGTAGGCCTTGATTCTCAAATATTTGTTATGACTAACAAGTATGGTGAAAAATTTTCTATCATTAATCCTACTGTGATAGCGGCTAGTAAGGAAACTGTTGAAGGTGATGAAGGCTGTTTGAGCTTTCCAGGATTAATTCTAAAAGTAAAAAGAGCTCAATCAATAGCTGTTGAGTTTTATGACCCAAAAGGTGATAAACAAAATTTAGAATTTACTGACTGGGATGCAAGAGTTTTTCAACACGAGTTTGATCACCTTTTTGGAGTAAATTTTATAAACAGAGTTAGTAAATTAAGATTGGATAGAGCAAAGAAAAAGCAAGAAAAACTTTTTAAAAAAGTATTAAAAGATTATAAAAATAAGAAGTAATCTATGTTTAAAGAACTATTAAAAATATGGATGTATGCTCTGGGATCTTTTAGTGATATCAATACTGCTCCTTATGATAAAAAAATATTGTTAATAAGAACTTTCTGGGTAGTGTTACATATTGTTACTTGTTTATTCATTATCGTAGGTAATGGTAGACTTTTAGAATGGTGGTGAAATGAAAATTTGTATAATATATGGACATCATAATACTAAGAATAGTTTCAATGCCGCTATTAGAGATACATTCATTGAAGAAGCAGAAAAATGCGGACATCATATAGATTTAATTAATTTGTTTGATGAACAAGAGCAGTTACCATTTTATAATGCAAACATTAATCCACCACCTCAATTAGTATTAGATTATCGTAAAAGATTAGAAAATAGTGATGTTATGTTTCTTATTGGATCATGTCATAATTTAAGAATGCCTAGTATATTAGAGAACTGGGTTGATTGGGTATTACACCCTAAATGGTTTTTTAGTTATAGAGCGTTAGTTCCAGGAAGTAAATACTTTAAGAACTATGGTTATCCTGTGCCAGGCGCAATGAATGACAAGTTAGGATTAATATCAATCACATATGGCGGACCTATGGTAACGTACTTTAATTTTAGTTTGTTTGATAATATTCCTTACAGAAGAATAAAAAAAGCAGTATTTAATTTAGGTGGTATGATTACAAGATATATACGTTTCTATTCAGTGCTACCAGGAATGGAAAAAGAAGAGTTTGATAAACATATGAACAGAGTAAGAAAACTTGCTAGGAGTTTAAACCCTAACAAGAAGAAAAAGATAAATTGGTTTTGGAAATGAAACAAGTAACACACAAACATAAATTTGATGTAATAGTTATAGGCGGAGGCGGATCTGGACTTCGTGCCGCACTTGGTATGGTTGAAAAAGGTTTTAAGACAGCAGTTGTATCTAAAATATATCCAATGAGAAGTCACACAGTGGCCGCACAAGGTGGTATATCAGCCGCACTTGG